>SAMEA3663207__coassemble_32_pt1 | contig 95305 bp, 86 predicted proteins | sample SAMEA3663207__metabat2_low_PE_015 | metagenome-assembled genome bin SAMEA3663207 (sample SAMEA3663207) | pig gut metagenome | biome: pig gut; feature: pig-associated habitat; material: faeces | place: China | collected 2013 | reverse complement strand
AAGTCCGCGTGGGATTGATGTGGTATCTTTAACTTTGGGAAACTCCGTTTTCCCATCGGCTGATCGCTTGACGTGATACGTTCAGCTGTTCGGCTAAATTTTCCTGGGACCATCCGTTTGCTTTTCTAAGCTCCGTTATCTTATCCGACAATTTCATCATGAACCCCTCCTTTGCTTTAGCGATTTCAGTGTAACAAAATCCGCTTCCCGGCGCCACCGCATCAACTTTACATTTTCGCAACATGACCTTGCATTGCCCTGATACTCAGGCTTCCCAAACTCTGTTCATTTTTAATTATAGCGGAGATTGAACGTAATTACAATTATGGGAACGGAAGCCGGACGACACGGGATACGGGCGCAATTACGCTTTGGCATGAGTGAATAAATGTTATAAAATTACAAAACAGTAATACATATATTGCAATAATATAACAATATGCAGAGGGAGGATTTTGTGGTACAATCAAGCGCAAGAAATTATGCATTGATTGGAGAAAAGCAATGTTAATGGATGCAAGGGCGATTATACGCCGAATGGATGATGAACTGAAGAACGATTTTCAGATAGAGGCGCATGAGGCTTCCCCCATGCAGCTTCATCGTGCGCTCAGCAACGCCGTTATGTTTGCCATGGCGGACGATTGGCGCAGAAGCCGCAGGGAACACGAGCGTATGCGCAGGGCATATTATTTCTCGGCCGAGTACCTGATGGGAAGAATGATTTACAATAATCTGTTCAACCTCGGGCTGCTTGAGGAGCTGAAGCATCTCTTGCTGATGAGGGGTGCCGACCTTGCGGCATTGGAGGATGTTGAGGATGCAGCGCTGGGAAACGGCGGCCTCGGAAGGCTTGCGGCGTGCTTTTTGGACAGTGCGGCCACTCACTCGATACCGCTTGACGGCTACGGGCTGAGGTATAAATTCGGTCTGTTCAAGCAAAGCTTCAATGGCGGCTTTCAATGCGAAAAGGCCGATGACTGGCAGCGCTGCGGCGATCCGTGGAGCAAGCGCAGGGACGATAAGACCGTCACGGTCGATTTTAAGGATCAAAGCGTGCTTGCCGTGCCGTACGATATGCCGATAGTCGGTTATCGCACGAGCAATGTGGGAACGCTCAGACTTTGGCAAAGCGAGCCGGTCGAGGAGTTTGACTTTGGTCTGTTCAATGATCAAAATTACGACGAAGCGGTAAGGGAAAAGAACAAGGTGGAGGACATCACAAGGGTACTGTATCCAAACGACAGCACCTACGCCGGCAAACAGCTCAGGCTGAAGCAGCAGTATTTCCTGTCCAGTGCCTCCCTGCAGGACATCGTCCGCAGATACAAGCGTATAAAAGGCAACGATTTTTCGACCTTTGCGGCACATTGTGCCATACAGCTCAACGACACCCATCCCACGGTGTCGATTCCCGAGCTTATAAGGCTGCTCATGCTTGAGGGCATGGAGTTTCATGCTGCGCTTGATGTTGCAAAAAAGACCTTCTCCTATACCAACCATACGATAATGAGCGAGGCGCTCGAAAAATGGGACGTGGAGCTTATAAACAGCGTTATTCCCGAGATAATGCTCATAATCTACCGCATAAACGACGAGCTGAAAAACGAGCTTGCAACCAAGGGAATGCTCCATCTGCTTTCCGCGGTTCAGATAGTGGACGGCAATACCGTACACATGGCGAGGCTCGCAAGCTATGTCTCCACCGCCATAAACGGCGTTGCAAGGATACATACCGAAATATTGAAGGATACCGTTTTAAAGGAGTGGAACGAGCTTTATCCCGAGCGTTTTTACAACAAGACAAACGGCATAACTCAAAGGCGCTGGCTTGGGCTTTGCAATCCGGAGCTTGCGGCGATGATCTCAAGCCGGATAGGCGACGGATTTATGACGAAGCTCGATGAGATTGAAAAGCTCAAGCGGCATATAGACGACGATATGCTGCGTGAGTTCAACGAGATAAAGCACAGGAAAAAGCAGCAGCTTTGCCGTGTGATTGCGGACAAAGAGGGAATTATACTCAATCCGGCATTTATGTTCGACGTGCAGGTGAAGCGTCTGCATGAGTACAAGCGCCAGCTTATGAATGCGCTCAGCCTCATATACATATATAAAAAGCTGAAGGCGGGCGAGCTTAACGACTTCACCCCCACGGCATTTATATTCGGGGCAAAGGCGGCGCCCGGCTATTACCGTGCAAAGGGCGTAATAAAGCTTGTAAACGAGATAGCCAACAGGATAAACGGCGATCCGGATATGCGCGACAAGATGCAGGTGGCGTTCGTGCAGAACTACAACTGCTCGTACGCAGAGCACATAATACCTGCGGCGGACGTGTCCGAGCAGATTTCCCCCGCCGGAACCGAGGCATCGGGAACGGGCAACATGAAGCTTATGCTCAACGGAGCCGTAACGCTTGGAACTTACGACGGCGCAAATATAGAGATCGCGGAAGCCGCAGGCGCAGAAAACAACTACATATTCGGCGCAGTGATCGACGAAATAAGGGCAATAGAGGCAAGCTACAGCCCGAGGGATATATACGAAAGCAATCCCGAAATAAAGAGCACTCTGGATACGCTTGTTGACGGAACGTTCTCCGATAACGGAACAGGAGTGTTCAGGGAGCTGTATGATTCGATCCTTAACGGGGCAAGCTGGCACAAGGCCGACCATTACTATATCCTGCTTGACTTTTTGCCCTACGTAAACGCAAAGCTTGCTGCCAACCATGACTATAAGGACAGGAATGCGTTTGCAAGAAAGTGCCTGATAAATGCCGCAAGCGCAGGACGCTTTTCCTCCGACAGAACCGTGAAGGAATATGCGGACGAAATATGGCATATAAACAGCGGTGAATAAGCGCCGTTAATCCTGACTTTCGCCCGATGCCGAATGCGGCAAATGCGTGAACAACCGAAAACACCCTTCCGCCCGGGAACTCGGCGGGAGGGTGTTTGATTTTGGATCGGCGGACTTGAAAAAAGCACGGGGTTACTATAGAATAAAAGCATCATAGGAAAGGAAAGAATGCTATGGTAGTTATCGAAATGGAACACGGAGGGCTTATAAAGCTCGAAATGAACAGGGAGCAGGCTCCCAACACGGTTAAAAACTTTTTGTACCTTGTGAACAAGGGCTTTTACAACGGGCTGATCTTCCACAGGGTCATTAGCGGCTTTATGATACAGGGCGGCTGTCCGGACGGAACGGGCATGGGTGGCCCGGGCTGGCGCATAAAGGGAGAATTTGCCGCAAACGGCGTGAACAATACGCTCAGGCACGAAAGAGGCGTTATATCCATGGCACGCTCGATGAACATGGACTCGGCCGGTTCGCAGTTTTTCATTATGCACGAGGACGCACCGCATCTTGACGGGCAATATGCCGCATTCGGCAGGGTCGTCGAGGGAATGGAAATTGTCGATGAGATAGCCTCCGTACCCACAGGCGCAGCAGACAGACCTAAGTTTGCGATGAGGATAAAGCAGATAACTGCAATCGATGAGGGCGAAGTCGAAAGGCCCGAGACACTTTGATAAAAACCGTAAAAATCGGAATAGGCGGCGGCTATAACGCTTATATTGGCGAGGGCGCATTGGATGAAGGCGGCATCATTATTCGAGATGCCGCTGCGCTTTGCCAAAAGGCAATGCCAAAGCTGTGCGTAATTGCGGACGAAGCTGCAGCAGGTCTCCACTACCTGCGGCTCAAGCGCTCGCTGGATGCCGTGGGTTTTGAAACGGAGCTTATAACCGTAAGCGGCGGCGAAGGTGTAAAAACGTTCGATACCGCCGCATACCTGTACAAACGCCTTGCCGAACTCGGCGTACGCAGAGGCGACGTGCTGGTGGCCTTCGGCGGAGGAGCGGTGGGCGATATTGTCGGCTTCGTTGCGGCAACATATATGCGTGGAGTGCGGCTCGTTCACGTACCCACAACCCTGCTTGCTCAGATTGACAGCTCAATAGGCGGAAAAAGCGCAATAGACGTCGGTGAAGTGAAAAATCTTGCAGGGGCCTTTTGGCAGCCCGTGTGCGTGATAAGCGATACGACGGTGTTGGAAACCCTGCCTGAAAGACAGCTCCGCTCGGGAATGGCGGAGGCAGTAAAATACGGCTGTATCGCCGACAGAACGCTTTTTGAAGAGTTATCGAAGCTTTCGCTCGAGGAAACGGTACTCCGCTGCGTAAAGATAAAGGCCGACTATGTGTCGAGGGATGTGTTTGACACAGGTGTGCGGAGGGAGCTTAATTTCGGGCATACCTTCGGTCATGCCGTGGAGGCGGCGAGCGGATACGGGCTTACTCACGGCGAGGCGGTGGCGATCGGCATGGTGATGGCGGCGAAAATTGCAGCAAGGCTCGGCATTTCGGATAAAGGAACGGAAGCGGCGATAGCAGGTCGTCTTGAGGAGTTCGGACTGCCGACGGGATACGACGCCGAAAACTTAACCGACAGGATCAAATCCGACAAAAAAAGCGAGTTGGGCGGAATAAACATGGTTTTGCCGACAAAGATAGGCGAGGTCGTAATAAGAAATCTTTCATTTGAACGGCTCGGTGAACTGATGTGAAAAGGGTACTGAAAATATTCCCGTCAAAGCTCAGCGGAACGGTACAGGCGCCGCCGTCAAAAAGCTGTTTGCAGCGTGCGGTCATCTGCGGTGCGCTTGCCGCTGCGGGCGGAACGACTCTTATAAAGAACGTCCTGCCTCTTTCGGACGATGCCGTTTCGGCTATGAGGGCGGTCGAGGATATGGGACTTGCCCGCTGCAAGGAGGTAAATGCGTCGATAGAGGTGTCTGCCACCGGCAGAGCTGCGGAAAAAATTCGTGTGGGCGAATCGGCAACGGCGTTTCGTTTTTTGATACCAGTTTCGCTGTTAATGGGCGGCGGACGGTTCGAGCTTGGCAAAAGTCTGATAAAGCGCCCCCTGGACGAGCTTGTCGGCTCCCTGGATCTGCGGTACGGAAGGGACGGTGCAGACGTTGAGATTTCCGGCAGCCTTTCGGCAAAAAGCTACAGCATACGAGGGGATATAAGTTCGCAGCTTATATCGGGTATGCTCCTTGCACTGCCGCTTGTAAAGGGCGACAGCAAGCTGACGGTGACGTACGGTTTTGTATCGAAACGCTATGTTGAAATGACGCTTGACGTTATGAGACGTTTCGGTGTAAGCGTGGAAACAAAGTCGGACGGGTTTTTAATAAAGGGCGGACAGCGTTACATCCCCACCGAGTACGAGGTGGAGGGCGACTGGTCGTATGCGGCGTTTTTTGATGCGGCGAGATTTATGGGTAACGACGTTCATGTTGCGGGACTCAACACAGAATCGCTTCAGGCGGACAGACGCTTTGCCGAGCTTTGCGGAAAAAACGAGGTTGATATGGCGGACGTTCCCGATCTGCTGCCGGCGCTGGCGGCTGCGGCGTGTGCAAAGGTGGGAAAAACCGTATTGTATAACGCAGGCAGACTTCGCAGTAAGGAGTCGGACAGACTGCATTGTATGTGTTCGGAGCTTAGAAAGCTCGGTGCCGATGTGTGTGAGTCGGAAGAACGGCTGACGGTATGCGGCAAAGGTCGGCTTTTGGGCGGCGAGGTTGATTCGCACGGCGATCACAGGATAGCTATGGCGCTGACAGCGGCAAGCTGTATATGCGACGCTCCCGTAACGCTGCACGGTTACGAGGCGGTTTCAAAGAGCGCGCCGTACTTTTTCGAGGCGTGGAAAAGCATTGGCGGAAAGGTCGTTTTAAGTGAACTATAACGGAAAAAGAATAAATCTGTCCATATTCGGAGAATCGCACGGCGCCGTGATAGGCTGCTCGGCAGAGGGCCTGCCGGCAGGCTTTTTGCTTGACACGGAAAAGATACGGGATATGCTTGACAGGCGAAGGGCAAGCGGCAGATTTTCCACAAAGCGGCGTGAAAAGGATGAATTCGAGATAGTTTCGGGCGTATATAACGGACGCACAGACGGCGCTCCGCTTTGCGCACTGTTTAAAAATTCGGATACGGTGCCGGAGGACTACCTGAAGCTCGGCGGCAAGGCAAGACCATCCCATGCCGATTATGCGGCGTTTGTCAAATACGGCGGCTATAACGATTTCAGGGGCGGCGGACAGTTTTCCGCAAGGCTTACCCTGCCGATGGTGTTTGCCGGTGCGGTTGCAAAGCAGATGCTCGACACTAAGGGTGTGGATGTAGGCGCTCACGTGCTTGAAATCGGCGGCGTGTGCGACAAGCGCTTCGATGCGGCACTGGTGGATGCAGGGACTCTTCGCTCGCTTGACAGCCGCTTTCCTCTGCTGGACGGCTCTGCAGAGGCAGCGATGACAAAGCGACTTGAGGAGGCCGCCGCAGAGGGCGACTCCTTAGGCGGCATGGTCGAGTGTGCCGCAACGGGTGTTCCGGCAGGCTTGGGCGAATGCGGCTTCGGCTCCGTTGAAGGCGTGCTGTCACAGCTTTTGTTTGCGATACCTGCTGTAAAAAGTGCGGAGTTTGGGGCGGGGAGCGAATTTGCCTCGCTTACCGGCTCAAAGGCGAACGATGAATGGCGCATGGTAAACGGTGCGCCTTTCACCCTGACCAACAATGCAGGGGGCATAAACGGCGGAATAACAAACGGAATGCCGCTTATCGTGAGGGCGGCGATACGTCCCATACCCTCGATAGCCAAGCCGCAGAGGACGATAGACCTGCATACGATGACCGAAACCGAGCTGTCCGTTGAGGGCAGGCATGACGTATGTGCGCTCCCGAGGGCGGTGGTTGCGGTCGAGGCGATGGTTTGCGTGGGCATATTGGATTTGATGCTTTGAGGGAACGTATGATGCAGGAATACAGGCGCAGGATCGACGAAATAGACGACAAACTGATGGAGCTTATCGCCGAGAGGTTGGACGTTGTCCGCGAAATCGGCAGATATAAGCGGAAAAACGGCTTGCCCACGCATGATGAGAGCCGTGAAAGTGAAAAGCTGCAAAGGCTTTTTGAGAACAGCCACGGTGTTTCGGCGGAATATGTGGAGCATTTTATGACCGCATTGTTTGACATGTCCAAAAAAGAGCAGCAGCGAAGCAAAAACATATACCTAATCGGAATGCCCGATGCGGGGAAAACCCGATTTGCCGTGCCGCTCGGGGCAAGGCTTAACAGACGCTGTGCCGACACGGACAAGGCGATCATGAAAAGGGCCGGAAGAACGATAGATGAGCTGTTCGACTCGTTGGGCGAGGAGGTTTTCAGAATACTGGAGCAGGAGGCTCTTAAACAGTTTGCCGGGATGGGCTCGCTCGTTGTGGCGACGGGCGGCGGCGTTTTGACGCATGAAGGCAATCTTGAAATTATGAAGGCGAGCGGATATACGGTTTTTCTTGACAGGAGGCTCGAGAAGCTTTACGGACAGCGCATCTCCAACCGACCACTTATAAGGGAGGGGGATGAAGCGATAAAGCGGCTGTATCATGAACGCCATGAATGCTATAAGTCTGCCGCCGACTTTATCATAGACCCCGATCTGCCCGATGCTTTGGAGCGCATAACGGAGTTTTCAAAGAGCGTGCTTGACCTCGATTGAAAAACGGATAACGAATATTTTTTTCGCCTCGGCGCATCCTAATACAAAAGGAGCTGAGGCGGTTTGTTTAATAAGGGCGGTAACTTAAAAAACAACGGGGCATACGGGGAGTTTGTGAAAAATACCGGGCCCGGCGAGGCGGAATTGGCGGCGCAGAGATCGGCGGGCTTTTTGCGTATGCCCTTTATTGGCGTTATTGTGTTTGCAGTCGGAGCATCAAAGGAAAAGATTGCGGCTACGGTTGAAAGCGTAAGGGCACAAAGCTATGAAAACTATGAGCTCACGGTTGCCGCGGATGAATCAAAGCACGCCTATCTTGAAAAGGGGTTCGGAATCTCGTCGGCATACCTCACACTGTCCGAGGCGGCGGTCGGGAGTGCAGGGAACTATTTGACGTTTATCAATGCTGGAGATATTTTCATGCCAAACGCCCTGTACGAATTTGCTGCCGCCGTGAACAAGCGGGGAAACTGCGAGTTCATCTTTGCCGACGAGGACGAAATCGTAAGCGGTGTAAGGAAGGCTCCGTTTTTTAAACCCGTGCCGTCGATGGAAACGCTTATGTCCTATAACTCGGTAGGTATGCCGCTTATGGCTTCACGCAGACTTTTTACGAAAACGGGAGGACCGAAGGATTTAAGCGGAGCGAGTCTGTACGAGTTTTCACTGAAATGTATGAGAAGCTGTGCCGCAGAGGGAGGTGCTGCGCATATACCCAAGGTGCTCTTGTCGAGGGAAAAGCCGGATTATTCCGTTTCAAGCCGTGACGGCAGGCGGATATTGAACGAGCTGATCAAAGACAGCGGCGGTCACGCAAATTCGGGACTGTTCCCCAACAGCTTTTGGACAAGACCCGCACTCAAAAAAAGGCACAGTATAGATATAATAATCCCCGTAAGGGATGAGCTGGATGAGCTTAGGGAATGCCTTGAATCGGTTGAGGAAACGTCGCTTTTTGACAGATACGAGTTTATTATATCCGACATGGGGAGCGTAAATCCAAAGCTCATACGCTACTATGACCTTTTGGAGAAGAACGGGGCGGCAAGGGTGATACGGACGGATAAGCCTATCTTTGAGGCAAAGGCACTCAATACGGCGTCGTTGGCAGGCAACGGCGATACGGTTTTGTTTATGTCGCCGTACTGTCGCATGCTCAACCCCGATGCCCTTGAGGTCATGCTCGAATATGCACAGCTTGACGATATAGGCTTTGTTGCGCCGAAGCTCGTTGACGGACTCGGAAGGATATTCAGCGTCGGAACGGTGGTCGGTATAGGCGGCTGGATGGACAGCCCGTACAGGGGAGAAGCCGACGGAATATATGAGGACTTGACCAAAAATCGCTTTATCAACGCCATAAGGAACATCACTGCGGCGGACTCAAATTGTATGATGCTTTCGGCGGATGTTTTTTCACGCATGGGCGGCTTTGACGAATCGTTTGAACGGATAGGCTATACGACGGAGCTTTCCATGAGGCTCGTGCGTGCAGGATGCAGAAACGTATATATGCCGCACGCAAAATTTGAATGCAGAAAACCGTACACGGATTATAAACGGGCATCCGATTCGGATAAAAGCCGCCTTTACGACGTGATAAGACCGATTCTGACCGAGGGCGATCCTATGTACAGCCCGAATTACGATTTTTCCGTCGGGGTGCCCATTCCCGCCGAAAAGGTAAAGCCTCCCATATTTTTGAACGAAAAATATAAGGCTTTTACGGATAATTTCCAATATTAACCAAAGTTTGATACAATTTATGAATTTCATTTGAATAAAGTAATAATAAATGCGGGAAATACTACACAAATCCGCATTTATATGCTATAATTCCTCCATGAAAAGGTCGATTTTGTCGGAATAAACCCGTGGAGGATCGTTGTGAAAAAACTGATTTGCCTGCTTCTGTGTGCGATATTTATATTCTCGTATTCGGCGGTCGATGTTAATGCTGAAACGGCGTATGACTTTATCAGGGTCAAGCTGTCAACAAACAATGCGACGTCGCTTTCTATCGGCGTGTCCGGCTCGTACGAGATAGAGGGGAAGCAAATCGACTTTGACGGAGGAACTCTCAATGTTTCCATATCAAGCGGAAAAGTCCGCCTCGTTCACTCCTCGCTCGGCGAAATAGCAAAAGCGTCAAAGGTAGGCATCATCAGAAAGAATCTGCCCCGTGAAAACGGCTATCTCAAGCTTAATTCAAAAAAATACCTCGGACATTTCTATATTACAGTAAACTCGTACGGAAAGCTGCAGGTTGTCAATAAAGTTCCGATCGATCACTATCTTTACGGTGTTATCGGATACGAGATGGGAGATCACTTCCCTATAGAGGCGCTCAAGGCGCAGACCGTTGCGTCGAAGTGCTATGCCCTGACAAGTATAAAACCTTCTGCGGATTACGATGTGACCGATACCTCCGCATATCAGGTTTACTGCGGCTACAATGCCGAATATACGAGGGTAATTGCGGCGGTGGAGGCCACGATAAACGATATTCTTACCGTTGACGGCAGGCTGATGAAAACCTATTACAGCGCATCAAACGGCGGCGAAACGAATCTGCCGTCATACGCATGGTCAAGCACCGCCTCAAACGCCGGCTACGACGTGAGGTTCGACGAATACGATATGTCCAATCCCGCTTCGCCCGTTGAAAAGGTTACTATTCCGATCGGTGAGGGCGTGTCGCTGAGTACCGCACTCAACCGGCTGCTGACGGCACAGGCGGAGGCGAAGCTCGGCGAAGAAATCGACGGTATAAAGGCAATAAGCAGCGTAAGGATGCACACGCCCGCCTTTGAACTGACCCAGCGCAATCTCACAAAATGCACCGTTGACATGACGGTGAAAAAGGCAAGCGGCGAAACGGCGGATGTCAGCGTAACGTTTTCCGCAAATGAGTTCAAGAACTACGGCCTTGTCACGAACGGTTCGCTTAGAATCTACTGGGGCGAGGAGAGCGACGGCGGTTACGTTATCTACCATTGCCGATACGGACACGGCGTCGGTCTGAGCCAGCGCGGAGCGCAGCAGCGTGCCGCCATGGGACAAAGCTACGATGAAATTCTGGCGTTCTACTATCCCGGCATGACGCTTGAAAAGGTGAGTATCCTTGACCCCGAGCAGCCCGATCCCACGCCGACCGCAACCGTTCAGCCGACCGAGGCTCCCACGGCTGCGCCCACCACGGCGCCCGTGACACCCTCTCCCAAACCTACGGCCACACAGGATCCCGGCGAGAACGTATGGGCGTACGGAGTGGTTACGGGCAACAGCGTTAATTTGAGAAGCGGTCCGTCCACCGATTACGATATAGTCGACATTGTTTATAAGGGCGACAGGCTCACGATTTATGAGCAGATGGAAACCGGCTGGTACAGAGTTACTGCCGAAAATGGTAACAGCGGCTATATAAGCAACAAATACGTGGAGATCACCTCGTACGGACAGGGCACCACCACGCCTGCCCCTACCGTGAAACCCACAGAAACGCCCGCACCCATGCCGACCGTAACGCCTGCGCCCGATGAAACGGTGTATATAGGCATCATAACCAAAAACGGCGTAAACTTCAGAACGGGTCCCTCAACGTCCTATTCGTCAATGGGCAAGCTCAATGCCAATGACGGTCTGATAATCTACGAAAAGATTGGGGAATGGTACCGTGTTGAGCATGATGGCAAAATGGGCTATGTGCATGGGGATTATGTAAAGATAACCGGAGTTTATGACGGCAATGAATTGCCCGACGGCGCAATAGGCAAGGGCGTCACCATAGCCAGGGTGAATTTGAGGAAAGGACCTTCCACCTCCCACGAGATAATTCAGCTTCTGCCGAAGGGTGCGGAGGTAATAATCTACGGGCAGGAAAACGGCTGGTACAAGGCTTCATACAACGGCAAAACGGGCTATCTTACGCAGAGCTATGTCGAAGTGACCTATACCTCCGATGATGGCGGCGGCTCGGGAGGAGGAACATCAGACGAGCCTATAGCGCAAGGCGTAACAAATGCCCGTGTAAATTTCAGGACGAAGCCTTCTACTACGGCGCCTAAAATCGCATTGCTGCCTGCCGGAACCAGGGTAACGCTTTATTCGCTCGACAACGGCTGGTACGAAGCTGAATACTCAGGCACAAGAGGGTATCTGTACGCAAAGTATGTCAGCATAGTCGAGGATGCTGAGCCTTTAGCGGCAAGCATCGAACCGGCGCAGGGCGAAACCACTGGGAAGCTCAACATAAGAGTAAAGCCGAACACCTCCGCCGAAATTATAGTACAGCTTCCGAGAAATACGGCGGTGCAGGTGCTTGGCGAATGCGGAGACTGGTACTATATCAAAAGCGGAAATAACGTGGGCTATGTAAGCAAGGCATATATGCGAATTGTGAGCGCGGGAAGCATTCAGATCGCCAAGGTGTCTGACTCCTGCTCCGCTGAATCGGCAAAGACCACCGCAAAGGTGAATATGCGTACTGCTCCGTCAATCGGCAATTCTGATATAATAAGGCTTCTGCCGAGCGGCGAGAGCATAACCGTGTACTATACCGTGAACGGCTGGTGCCTTATCAATCATGACGGCGATTGGGGCTTCGTGGTTGCTGATTATGTGCGGAAATAATTGACAAGCCAATACCGCATCATTCGACGGAAAAAAACTATCTTATATAGAGTAAAACGAACAGGGGCTGTTGTCTGCAATCTTCTTGCATTTGCAACAGCCCCTTCGTTGTATTTTGTTCGACTCAGCCCAAAACCCTTACGCTCACTACGGAAGCGTTTTCGTCGAGGGGAAGCGTCAATGTGAATACGCCGTGATCCGCCCAAGGGGTTTTGCCTGCGAAATCGGCGTCGCATACGGGAAATGCCTCGTACCAGCGGTTTTCCGATCCTGTTTTCACCTCGACATACACACGGAAAAAGTCTTTTGCCTCAAAACAGCCGTATAACTGCGTGCAGCCATTTCTTTGCCGTGAAAAGGCAATGTATTCCACGTCGGTACATTCCACGGGGCAATCGGTTTCCATGCCAAGCATGAACGGTGCGGCGGTGAGCAGATTCGGTATGTTGCGCTCCACGAGTTCGATCATCACAAGGTCATATCCGTCGTCGCAAAGTGCGGCGTTATACGGAAACTCCTTGGAGTAAAGAACCCTGCCCAGATTGGAGGACAGGAGGGGGAACAGCGCCTCTCCGAACGAATCACGGTAAAGCAGCAGACTGCTTTGTGCATTGACGTCGCTTGTCGTGCCGAACGTTGCGTCCTGATGCGGTCTTGCGCCCTCGTCAAGGGTATAGCTGTACGGAATACCGTATTTCGGATAGACAAAGCCGCTTTTTGCGGCAGGCAGTATGAAATTGTGCAAATCGCCTGCATAGCCGGTTTCGTCCGTCGGAGTAAGATTTTCGTATGTTTCAAAATCCTCGGTAAGCTGTTCCATTATTGCGTTGTATGCGAGCAATGCGCCGCGCTCGTTCCAGTGCGTATCGTTGTGATAATACAATAGTCCGTCCGACTTTTCCTGACGAAGCAAGGATGCAAAATCGAGTGTATTCACGCTCTGAACGGCAAGCTCGGCGTATAAAAGCTCCATATTCGATGCTTCACTTCGCTTGCAAATGCGCTCGGGCATATATTCGGGGTATATTGTGTTTTTGTTGGGTGCAACGGAAAATAAAAATTCCGCTCCGCTCTGCTGTGCATATTCACTCATTATGCGAAGCACGGCGGCGCAGTTTCGTATCTCCTGCTCGCTCAGTCTGCTCTTGCCCGTGTAGTCATCCAGCGTTTTGTCGAAGAACAGGAAGCCTTCCCTGCCGACTATGACCTTCTCGTTCAGCGTATCTCCAAACAAATTAAGGGTGAAGGAATGAAAGATGGTGACGAGCTCGTCCCTGAAGCCGAAATGATCCTCCCACCAAGCGTCAAAATGCGCAGGAAAGTCCGAATTTAATCCATCCCTGTTTATCAGCTCGGGCTCCCTTGCAAGGGGACGGTTTTCGACGTTGCGCGGCTGATAGCCAATCATGCCTGCGGCAACGGGCGCAAGGCATATAAGCATTATCAGCGCAATAAATCCGATAAAAAAGCCTTTTTTCATAAAAACCTCCCTTTGTCAGAATCTGAAGTAGATGAACGGGTTGTAGCTTGCGGTGGACAGGCATGAAACGCAAAGGCAAAGAAGTGCCAACGCTGCAATGTAGATGAGCGAAGACAGCCCTTCATGCTTTGCCGTGAGTCTCTCTCCGAGCCTGTGTGCGGCAGGGGTGCACGCAAAAACGGCACAAAGCAGAGCGGTTATGCACAGCGGCGTCAGCAGTATGCCGAGCTCCGTAACGCTGCTTTGTGAAAAGCTCCATCCCGCAAACATATTGCTTATCATGCTCCATGCGGTCGGGAGCGTTTCGGCACGGAACAGCACGAAACCGACGGTCACGGCGAGGAGCGTGTAAATATGCCTTAAAGCCTTCGGCCACTTGCTTGGTTTTAGTATGCCGTAGCTTTCGAGCATCAAAAAGCCGCCGTGATACAGACCCCACAGCGCAAAGTTCCAGCTTGCGCCGTGCCAAAGTCCCGTGAGCAAAAATACCGTCAGCTTGTTGATACCCGTTCGGAACTTGCCCCTGCGGTTTCCGCCGAGCGGGATATATACGTACTCTTTGAACCATGTGGAAAGCGATATATGCCAGCGCCGCCAAAAGTCCTGCATTGAGGAGGCAATATAGGGATAATTGAAGTTTTCCCTGAACGTAAAGCCAAACGTCCGCCCGAGGCCGATCGCCATGTCCGAATAGCCGGAGAAGTCAAAGTAAATTTGGAAAAGATATGCCGCCGCCCCGAGCCATGCTATGGGGGCGTTCACTGTCGAGGCGTCAAGCGCATAGACCCTGTCTGCGGTAATTGCGAGGGTATTTGCAATGAGTACCTTTTTCGCGAGTCCGAAGCAAAAACGCCTCAAGCCCTCAGCAGTATCCCTTAGGGTTATGCTGCGGCTGTCGATCTGCTCTGCCACATCATGGTAGCGTACTATCGGACCGGCGATAAGCTGCGGAAAAAGCGAAATGTACAAAAGTACCTTGAAATAGCTTTTTGCGACCTGTGCATCGCCCCTGTAAACGTCCAAAACATAGCTCAATGCCTGAAACGTGAAAAATGAGATCCCTACGGGAAGCGGTATTTGGGGTGCAGAAACTGCTATGCCCGTTATGCCGGAGAAGGCATCGGTCAAAAAAGCGGCATACTTAAACAGCGCCAGGCTTGCTATGCTCCAAACGACGGCAATCGCCGCCATAAGCTTTCTGCGCTTGGATGAGGCATTTTCGAACGCCATGCCGAGGGCGCAGAGCCAGCATATGAGGGTCGTAAGCGCCATCAGCAGTACATACCGAGGCTCGCCCCACGCATAGAACAGGATGGAGGCGACAAGCAAAAGGGCGTTCGATGCCTTTACATAACGCCTAAGCAGCAGGTTAAGTATAAAAACCGCCGGCAAAAACAAAAATATAAACGTTGGAGAGCTGAATACCATATCAATAGCTTGGCGAGTAGATATAGATGCAGGTCACCGTATCGGAGGAATATTCAAACTGTATCCTTTCCGAATGAATATCGTTCTGATCGCCGCTTACCGAGTAGGTGAGGTATCCGTCATCGAACCAGCCGTCGCCGTAGAGCGCCTTGACCGAGTCCAGACTGTCGCCTATTTTTGCGCCTCGGAGGGTGGAGTGATTGTCCCCGGTGATGGTTATCATCTCGATTATATCCTTGCCGTCCACGGGAACGGTGCTTACGGTTATACCGTCATACTCATAGGTCTTGTCCTGTCCGTCATATACACAGCTTACGACCTCGCTGTAATTGAAGTCATCGCCGAGTGCGGCGATAAGCGAAGCCGCATCTTCCCTCAAACGGTAGATCTCGCCCTGTATCTCTATGCCGAGGTCTTTTTCGTCAAACGATTCGCTCAAACCGCTGTCCACCGGGGCGCAGGCGGCGAACAAAAGGCAGAACATCAGGCAAAACGCAGCGCCTTTAATTGCAAAACCGAGTTTTTTCATTTTTTAGTCCTCCTGTTTGGGAAGCATCGTAAGACCTCCCAGATTTATATCCGTTGTCATAAATTTCTTTGAGTTTGTATCCGCATAATGCCACCATTCCGACTGAATGCTGTTGAAGCCGCATTTTTTCATCACTGCGGTGATATAGTCAACGTTTGCGCGTGCGGTTTCCGTCCATGTTTTGCACTTGCGTCCGGATTCTTCGGTGAAGGTGTGCATCGGCGTCGGGGTTTCTATTTCCTCGCCGGTGGCGTCGATTATCAGTGACATATCAATGGCACAGCCCCTGTTGTGGTTACTGGCGGTGGTGTCGGGGTTTGCTATCCAATGCTTGTTTTGGACGATATCGAATAAAATGCGCTGAACGCTTCTTGGACGGTAAGCGTCGTAAACTTTGAGCGTATAGCCGTCCGCCTTGAAGATCTCGTATGCCTTCATCAGCTTTTCAACGGTGCTTTTTTGCATCAGCGGTATTGCAAGCGGATAGAGGGGGCCTCCCGTAATGTTTCGTTCGGTGGCAAAAAGCAGCTCGTATTCGGCATCGGGCAGATACAAGCGCATATCGACAAGCTCGTTTTTTACCATGACGGGCGTTACGCCATCGGACTCAAACACCAACTCGCCCGTGGGAATGTCACGTTTTTGAGCGGTTTCCTCCCTTAGATAGGCGTAAAGAACGGTGTCGAAGGGAACGAGAAAGTCACTGTAGCAATATACCTCCTTGCCGTCCTCAAGGCGCAGCTTGGTAAAATCGCCCTCCTCGCCAAGATATATGCCCGGGGTTTCAAAGCCTATTTCGCAAACGATATTGTCATCGCTGGCCGTGCTCGGAGAAGTGCGGCAGTTGAGGGAATGCACCCTCGATTTGTAATAGACCGGCTCCGGCGTAGGCTCGGGGGATGGGGTGGGAACAAACACCGTCGGTCTCATAGTGACAGGAGTCGTGGGGGAGGGAGTAACGGTTATTTCGATGCCGCTGTCATCGCTTACGGGCGGCTCGTTCGGCTGAACGGGTGCGCCGCAGGCGCAAAGCAGGGCTGCAACCGCAGCTAAAGCCAATGCAGCGGCTCTTTTTACGGCTTCAAATGCCTTTGTTTTGCAAGTTATCTTCATTGCTCAGTCGTGTACCCTTCTGCTAAAAGCGTTTCATAGTCCGTGGGGTCTATACGCAGACCGTTGCGGCTCGGCACGTCGGGGCTTGTTGTTCCCCTCGGGGAGCCGTTCACTATCTCAAGTATCGTGCCCTCGGGACAGTTTTCGAATATAAACTTTGCCGCTTCCGTAACCATCCTCAGACAGCCGCCCGTGGAGGCAAGACCGATGCCCTTTTCGCCGTTGTAGTATTTGGGCCAAAGCTGTGTCGGATCGCTCGTGCCGTACAGCGGAGAATGTAGAAACAGCTTGCCTTCGTAGCGTGTAGCGTACTGCACCGTGCCGCCGTTCGGAAAATCATGCCAGCGTTCCCGCTTTTCGGGAGGACCGAGCACAAATATGCCGGCAGGGGTTTTGTTTCCGCCGTGGGCGATGCGGTAGGCGCTGTGTACCTTCGTGTATTCGCCTTCCTCATCCTTTTCGTATATCGTAAGGGTAAACGAGCCTTTTTCCACATAGAGATAATAGGGCGGACGTGTGTCGGGAGTAGGCTCAGGCGTGGGTTCGGGCGTGGGCTCCAAAGTAGGCGTGGGTGCTGCGGTAGTAACGACGGGTGAAGGCGTTGATACCTGAATGGGTATTTCAACCTCCGGCTCCTGAATGGGCACCGATGCACAGCCCGCTGCCCCAAGCATGAAAAACAGCATCGTGAGAGCACCGAATCTTATGAACTTCACGGAAATTTTCCTCCAAATTATCGCACTTTGTGATATTATACCGCACATAGGCCGATTTTGCCACCCCGTAACAAATTATTTACTTTAATTAAAATGCGGCGGCATTCAATATGAGTGTTGCAAAGTTGTCCGAAAACGGATAAAGTAATAGTATGAAATATATTGAGTTTTTACAAAATACTTCGACGCAGACAATAGGCTCAAGCTGGCTCCCCATGACAAAGGGCGAACTTGATGAGCTTGGGATAGGCACGCTCGATTTTGTGCTGGTCACAGGCGATGCTTATATCGATCATCCCTCCTTCGGGGCGGCCATAATCGGACGCACTTTGCAGGCGGCAGGCTATACTGTCGGGATAATCGCACAGCCGGACTGGCACGGTAAGGAGGACTTTATGCGCCTTGGCAGACCGAGGCTCGGCTTTCTTGTCACGGCGGGCAATCTCGATTCGATGGTAAACCACTACACCTCGGCGAAAAAACGCCGCAGCGAGGACAGCTATTCCCCCGGAGGCAAGGCGGGCTTTCGCCCCGACCGGGCGACCGTGGTTTACTGTAACAGGATAAAGGAAGCATATCGAAATATTCCGATAATAATCGGCGGCATTGAGGCAAGCCTCCGCAGGTTCGCTCATTATGACTATTGGGACGATTGCGTGAGGAACAGCATACTTATCGACTCCGGTGCGGATCTTCTCATATACAGCATGGGCGAGCGAGCCGTTATCCGTGCTGCGGAGGCGCTTGACGGGGGCTTAAAGCCGTCCGAAATAACGTATATCGCCGGCACCTGCTATACCTGCGCTGCAAAAGAGAAGGCGTATGACTGCATTGAACTGCCGAGCCTTGAGGAGATAAAGGCGGATAAGCGTATCTATGCAAAAGCGTTTATGATGCAGCAGCAAAATCAGGACGCCATCAGCGGTAAAAGGCTCGTTCAAAAGCACGGGCAGAAATATCTCGTTGCAAATCCGCCGGCTATGCCTCTGACAACAGAGGAGCTGGACGCTGTTTATGAGCTGCCCTACACAAGAAAGCCGCATCCGTCGTATAAAGAACACATTCCCGCACTCGACGAGGTGGAGTTTTCACTTGTTTCGTGCCGAGGCTGCTTCGGCGGCTGTTCATTCTGCGCATTGACGATGCATCAGGGACGCAGAATACAGGTGAGGAGCCACGCTTCGCTTGAAAGGGAGGCAAGAATACTCACAAAGCTCCCCAATTTCAAGGGATATATACACGATGTCGGAGGAGCAACGGCCAATTTCAGACAGACCGCCTGTAAAAAGCAGCTGAAGGACGGTGTATGCGCCTCAAGGCAATGCCTCGGAAATGATCCGTGCAAAAATCTTGAGGTGTCGCATGAGGACTACGTTAAACTGCTCAGGCGCCTGAGGGGAATAGACGGGGTAAAGAAGGTGTTTGTACGCTCTGGCATACGGTATGATTACGTTATGTATGACAAAAGCGACACCTTCCTGCGTGAGCTTATACTCCATCACGTCAGCGGGCAGCTTAAGGTTGCGCCCGAGCACGTGGACGATCGGGTTCTCGATGCGATGGGAAAGCCGCATTCCGAGCTTTATGACAGATTTGTACAAAAATATGCCGCAATAAACAAGAGTCTGGGCCTGAAGCAATATGTCATACCATATCTCATGTCCTCGCATCCGGGAAGCGATATTCATGCCGCAATAAGGCTTGCCGAATACCTGAAGCGCACGGGGCAGCACATAGAGCAGGTGCAGGATTTTTATCCGACGCCCGGCACCGTTTCCACAACCATGTACTACACGGGGCTTGATCCTCGCACGATGAAGCCCATTTATGTGCCGAAAACCGCCGAGGAAAAGGCGATGCAGCGTGCCCTTATACAGTATTACCTGCCGCAATGCCGCCCCCTCGTCATGAAAGCACTGAAAAAAGCGGGCAGGGAGGACCTTATAGGTTATGGCAAAAACTGCCTGATACCGCCGTTTGGCAGCGAACGTACCGACAAAAAGAACGCTTCTGACGGAAAAGCAAAGCGCACGGGAGCAAAAAAACCGGCGGCGAACAGGCGTAATGCCGATGTTAAGCGGGGGAGGCGCAGGAAATGAACTACAATGACTTCCTGCGTGCCGTTTCCAAAAAAGAGGTAACGGGCGCATACATACTCCACGGGCAGGAGGAGTTTACCAAAAACAGGGTGATTGAAAAACTTACCCAGCTGCTCAATCCGAATATGCGTGCCGTCAATCTTCAAAGCTATGAGAAAACAGGTGCGGAGGAGCTGATCAACGCCTGCGAAACCATGCCCTTTTTTGACCGCCTGAGGCTTATAATCGTACAAACTGTTCCCGACGGCGATGAGGCTCGGCGCATACTCGACTTTTTGGACACTATGCCCGAATCCACACTGCTGATATTCCTCATCCGGGGAAAATACGAACAGTCGCCCTCACGTGCGAAGAAAACCCGGGGCTCGGCGGAGAAAACCGAAAGATCGAAGGTGAATTTCTTTTCGGAGCTTGAAAAGACGGACAGGTGCGTTGAGTTTACCGTACTGACCCGCACGGAGCTTGTCAAGTGGGTATGCCGTGAGGTGAAAAACAGCGGCTGTACGATTCTGCCGGAGGTTGCAGATGCGTTTATACAGCGAGTCGGAAACGACCTGACCTACGTTTCGAATGAGCTTAAAAAGGCGATAGACTATGTCGGATACGGCTCGGGAAACGCCGTGTCGATTGATGCGATAGACGCATGCGTAAGTGTGAAAACGGAATACAGGGTATTCGATATGATGGATGCGTTCATCCTGGGCAAGCCCGGGGAGGGGCTGACAGCACTCAATACCATGATAAAGGACGGCACGGAGATAGGTGCGGTTTCCGGCTATATTTCGGGACGGCTGAAGCTCATGCTTTCGGCAAGGCTTCTTATAGACGACGGAGTGCCGAGGACGGCTGCGGTCAGGCAGCTTGGCGGAAATGAGTACGCCACGGGCAAAGCCTTCGATGCGGCAAAGCATTTTTCCGCCGATGCGCTCAGGGCGGCGGTAATTGAGTTTTCAACGCAAAGATATAATCTCGTAAACGGCATAATGTCGGAACAGGATGCCCTTGAGCTTGCGATTTTCAAGCATCTTGTGCGTGAGAAAAAGAGGTAATTTAAAAAATCGGCGCACATATTTTATGTAAAATAAAAAGGGTGGTAAAAATCCGACGGATATGATATAATAACATTTGTGACTGCCCGCATATATGCGGAGTTGAGATCGATACGGGGGCGTACATGGTTTCGACGGGGATTGCGGGGGCAGGATAAGCGAGCCGAAGCCCCGAGCTTCGATAAAATCGGGAAAAACAAAATTTAACTGGCGAATCTAATTTCGTACCCGTAGCTGCCTAACGCGCAGCTGCCGTCCGCCCACAGCTGCCCACGACTGTGGATACGGGCGTGATCAATGTGGGGAACCAACCTGCGTAAGCTTTGCCGCAGGCGGGATCTGATGAAGCTACCGAAGTTATAAGCCTGCTTATGGGCGTATAACGGAGGGAACGTCAAAACATAAGCTACGCTCGTAGAAAGTGCTGCTGATGGGTTTTCGGACAGGGGTTCGACTCCCCTCGCCTCCACCAAATAAGGTAGTAGATTTTGATAGAAAGTCTACTACCTTTTTTCTTTGCAAAAATCCCTTGATTTCAAGGGATTTTCAGACTTTCAAGGCATAAAGCAACCCGCCCTGGAGTGTTTTCCGGGACGGGTTTTTCTTGTTTTCGGAGGTCGCAGCGGACTGCCGTAAAAGTATAGGTTTGCTTTGTGGGTATATCGTTTGCTTTTTGAGTAAAGGTTTGCTTTATGGGGTTATCGTTTGCTTTGTCCGTTTTTTGTACAGCAAATAACCTATAATGAAGAAAAGCATAGGTCAGTCTTGAATTTAGTCTGATATTGTGCTATAATTAGACTAAATTCAGTTTGGAGGAGAATCATGGCCAGCGAAAAGATATACTTGGATACATATGTCCTACAGCAAGATATGCGAATTAGAATGCCCAAAGCAATCTTATCTAACTTAAACGCAGAAAAAGGTATTACAAAATTTGATATTTTTCTGGATACCGAAGAAAAAACTCTTGTATTAAAGATTCATGATAATACAGACGGAGGCAATAATGGGTAACAAACAATATACTGGGGTTTCTCTTTTTACGGGTGCCGGAGGTATGGATGTGGGTTTCGAACGCGCTGGAATTAAGGTCATTTTTGCGAATGAACTAATGAAGGAAGCAGCAGAAACCTATGTAGCAAACCATCCTGGCTGTAATATGGTTAATGATGATATCTATAACCAGTTACCTCAAATGGGTCAATATATAGGAGCAGACTTTGTGTTTGGCGGACCACCTTGTCAAGGATTCTCCGTTGCAGGAAAAATGAATCCTGACGATGAAAGAAGCAAATTAATCTTCACATTTCTTGATGTTGTTGAAAAAGTTCAGCCGAAGGCGTTTGTTATGGAAAATGTGAAGGCGTTAGGTGTACTCGAAAAATGGGAACCTGTCCGAAAAAAGTATTTAGACAGAGCAAGAGAAATGGGCTATTTGTGTATGCCTTTTATTCTAAATGCTACCGAATATGGCGTTTCACAAAAAAGAGAAAGAGTATTCTTCGTGGGAGTAAAAGACTGTGGCGATCCATTCTTTGAATATCATATTAGAAATTACATTGAAGATCAGAAGCAAAAAGCGCCATTTATAAGAGACTTGCTGAAACCATTAGGAAAAGCGGGAACGGAAAGGCATCCAAATACTTGTACTGCTAAAATAACTTTTGCTACGAATCCGGTGATGAGAAAATCGCCGTATGCCGGAATGTATTTCAATGGGCAAGGTAGACCTATCAATGTAGATGAATACGCAAATACCCTGCCTGCTTCAATGGGAGGAAACAAGACTCCCTTTGTTGACGAAGATTACTTGTACGGAGATGCCTCCGAGGACTGGGTCGTTGCTTACCATAAAGGACTTCAAGATGGGAGCATAACACCTGAATTTAAGGAGGCCCCTTCTCGGCTAAGAAGGCTGACAATAAAGGAAGCAATAAAGATTCAGACGTTTCCAGATGACTATATATTCAAAGGAAACAAGGGCAGAATATACACTCAGATTGGGAACGCCGTTCCGTGTAAACTTGCTGAAGTAGTAGCAAAAGCCGTCATTTCATATTTGGAAAGCGAAGCAAAATAGAAAAAGAAGAACAGGAGGCTGCATCCCATTGATGTTAGCCTCCTGTTCTTATCACTCATGAAGTTTTTGCCAAAGCCTTTTTACTGTTTCCGCAGTGTTAATATCCGCAATGTATTTGTTTAAGTCTGAATAGAACTCGATTCTACCACTTGGTGTCATTCGTTGCAAAGTATCTGAAATCCATTCATAAATATCCCAGAAATAGTACATAATATCTTGATAAGCAAATCTTCCAAGATATGAATGGAGCGGGCTATGTTCCATTTCTTCCGGGCAGTCTTCTTTTCTACAGATTACAATTATTTCGTTATAGGTGCTATCATTCGCCTCATTGTACTTGCTGACGCAATCATATGAATCACGAATTCTTGCTATACCAAAAGGCTTTACGGTTATTTCATATATCTTGTATATTTCGCCATTGGGAGATTCTTCGTTGACATCTCCTGGCTTTTTACTTGTTGTGCTTGTAACGGAAGCCCGGTCTTCTTCTCCTGTTACTATGATGCCGGTATCCATTGTATTTGTAAGAGAGATACAGCCTGCTGAATTATCAGCAGGTCTTTTCTCTTAGCAATAGTTCTTCTTTACTTTGTTATTGTTCCGTCTTTGATGTGGTAGTCTTTACCGTGTTCCTTACAGTATTCGATGACTACATTCGCTTGCTCATTGTAGAATTTCCGATGATCCTTATAAGCTGAAATGGTCTTGCTGTAGTTTGTTCTGCCAAAGATTATCTTATCTACAAATCCTACAGCTTCGAGGATTTCATTTAGTTCCTGCTCTATTATGTTTGGAGTAGGATATGGTTCGATACTTACCCACGTTTTGCATCCTGAATCGTGAAGTACACGAAGGGCTGCAAGTCTATCAGCAAATGTGGCTGACCCTGGTTCCATCTTCCTGCGGAATTCCTCATTTAATGAAACAAGTGTTATTCCATATTCATTTTCTTTTGAGCAGTTGGCAAGTTCTGCCGGAAGGATACCCTTCGTCAATACAGAACATGGAATGCCGGCAGCATTCAATTTCTTGATTGCCGCCAAACTCATATCACCGACCTCATCGTATTCATACATGAATGGATCGGTTGTAAAGCATAGATGAAGCATATGAATCTTGCTTTTGAACTTTGGTATTTCATCATCAAGAATTTCCAAAGTGTTCTCAACAAGTGCGGGTTCGCACCATTCTTCATAGGAGGCTATATCACCGAATCGCTTTTTCATCATGTATGCATAGCAAGGATATTTACATCCGTGGGAACATCCCAACACATGGTTTATTGTATAGTCCCCGTATTCGACTCCGGTTTTGTAAATCATAGTCTTGCGGCGGATAAACTTTTTTATTTTTTTCATGTTTTCCACCTCACTGACACTGTTTTTCCTTTACCTTCTGTCATGAATTTTGTTGGTGTACCTTTCTCTGTTTTCTCAGGGTTTCTTAGTACAGAAAGGCATCCCTCCTTCTCCAAACGTGAAAGGATCTTCGTTGCTTCTCCTGCTTTGCAGATAGGACCGTGCATAACGAAGAATATGGCAAGAGCCTCGCTTAAAGATGTCCACTTCGAGCATTGACTAAAATGCTCAACAACCATTCGTTCAAGCGTTTCTTCACTGAGGAACTGATTATCATAAGTTTCAGGGAAGAGTGTCATTTGTCCCTCGTTCTGAACATCCTGCCACATCTCCCAACGCTTGCAGATATTATCAACCATAAGCAGACATCCATCTGTATGATTTGTGGCATGGATCATACGGTACTTCGGTCGCTGACCTCTTTTAATACGTAAAGGCATATTAAGAACATATCTGAAGTTATCCATCAGCCTCATACAATACTGTTCAGCAAACTGTGATTCTGCCTCATATCCATCGATTTCTTTTTTCTTATATGCTGCTATAATTGCCTGCCAGTAGTCACCGCCAGCAATCTCGTTTAGCTCTCTAATGGACTTTTCTGTGGCATCCAATTTTGTAGGGTCATATTCTACAAGGTCTTCAAAAACATCCGGAGCGTCAAACGAGGTACCCATTGCATGACAAGCCTCACGAATAAATCCGAAAGAGTTCAAGTTTATCAATAGCTCAATCGAATTAAAGTTTCGCTTTGCAAAATAATCGAACAAAGAACATTGCAAGGCTTTAATACCATAAGGATCAATATATAAAAACACATTGCAGTTATCCTTGTCCTTGAGGATTCGTTTAATATTTTCCTCATATTTTCCAGACACGATGCAAACGCCAGAGTATCCGCTCAAGTTTTCTTGGAGGTCGGCGGCATAGTTCAGGTCAATAAAAGTTGCTTCAATCGAGGATGTTTCAACACGAGTTTGCGCCTCGCACTCTTTAATGATATCTAAAGCAATTACGGGAGACCCGGGATTTCCGTCTGCAAATTTGCCCTTTCCCGCAAAGCAATCAACATAAACGAGAGGACGGTATGTGTGTAAGATTTTCTGCACATATGGCTTGAAATAATTACCGAGTAACGCATCCTTGACCTTTGACCAATCTTTTTTCTCATCAAAGAAATCATCATTCTTTTTCGCCATTCAAATCACCTCGCTACGGTTCAGAACGGAAGATCGTCCGAATCGATATCTTCCAAGGAATTGAGTTCGGAGTATTGCTTTTTGTATTGTTCCTCGACCTCATCATATGGGCGAAGGAGTTTTAACCTGAAATACCCGGTAGGTTTGCCGCATCTCTCGCAGAACCTGGAGTTACCATAGTTTCTGTGATATGTACGGTCTATAACGTTACCGAAGTTATCCCATTCCTCTTGTCCCTCGCAAATATTAAACAACGGAGTCCCACAAATCCTGCAATATTCCGCATCGTCATCAAACTGCTCATTTCCGCACTTCGGGCATTTCGTTACCCGAAGGTTATCATCCATCTGAAATCCGTCATTATAAATCATCCGCTACAAACACCTCCGCAGAGTTATGCTCAACCTCATCGTATCGGCTCATTGTCTGAAGAACCGTATCTATCTCATTATTTATGCACACTGCAGCTGCCGCAGTGTCCGTATAAATAATTACATTATCGTTGTCATCAATATAAGCATTGCTATAGATAAGCGCACTCCTCAATGAATCTGTAGCCTTGCTTCGTTCTGAATAGAGTTTCATTTTTATAAATCCCCAGTAAGGGTATTGCATCCACTCTTCCGAATAGGTTTTGCAGGCTGAGCAATCTTTTATCCGCATAAGCCGTCCTTCTGCTTTAAGGTAAGTGCTATGAATCGGTGACTCACTTCCGCAGGAAGTGCAAAAGCATTCATTTATCGCAAGCCTGGTTTCTTCATTAAGGCAAGTACTGTAAAGCGTTTCTCCGCAAATATTGCAGTATTCCGCATCGTCAGCAATCTCATGATTCAAACAGTTATGGCAAAAGCGTAACCGTTCAACCTTATCTCCGCCGGGGAGAGTAATCGTCTTCGTAAGCAAATCGGGATGTGAAACTCCGGGGAGTTTTGCGAACTTCTGCAGATCTCCAAGCCTATGAAACATATTTTTATAGGCGGGTCTTTTGTCGATTTCCGCTCCGCAATAAGGACAATAATCAGCATCCCTGTCTGATATGTAGGTTAAACACTCGGGGCATTTTCTACAGATTTTCGTGTAACTGTTTTTATTAGGAATGCCCCAAGTTCCGTAAATATTGTTGTAGATAGTGCGGTCTAAGTCATTTTCAAGGAAATCAAAAAAGTTCCTTATCAGCTTATCTTCGCATGAGTGACGTGGCATATAGTCGACTTGAAATACACGCTTATACTTCTTCCTTGCAGCTTCTTCGGATACACCAAAGAGCAAAGAGATTTCCTCAATCTCAATGGCTTGAAAGTATTTAAGAAGAGCGGTCGGCATCATAACTTCCGCAGCAAAATAATGTGCTTCGATTTCAAGAACTTCATATCCCTTCTTGGTTAAACCGCCTCGGTTTAATGCAGTCTGTTCAAAGTCGGTAAGATGCCCCAGAACTATGTGTCCGATTTCATGCATGATAGTCCATCCAATGCGGTGATCACTGTTAAAGTGAACATCATCATAGACCATAAGATACATTCCCGTGTCGCGTAGGCGGATGGTTCTGGCTTCGGCACCGGTTTCCATCAAATGAAAAGGGTCTGATGATTTAAGTGCTTTCTTTGCCTCCGACCACGGCATACAAGAGACAAATTCCGATAAGTCCTCAAGAACTTTGAAAGGAGATATCGGAAATTTACTGTATCCGTATTCAAGAAGAAAATCGTAAGCGGTATCGGTTACAAAATTAAACCTCGGCTTAGTTGGAATTTTGTTTTCTCTTTGCAATTTCAATAAACACCTCAACTTGACGATAGAGATCATCCAGATCCTCATCTTTTAAGTCAGCATTACGGGAGAGACCATCGGCAATACGTTCAACAGTTTCTCTCTGTTTTTCTGTACGAAGACCGGGAAAAGCTCTTTCTACTGCGGAAGTATCGTCAGAAGGTGCATATCCTGCTACTTTCATCAATTCCTCCTGGGGAACGGATAAGGCGTCAGCAATTGCACAGAGAACCTTAAGCGAAGGCTGCTGCCTTGCTCCGGTTTCAATTCTGTATACCTCAGTGTGGCTAATACCTGCTTTGACACCGAGTGCATTACGGCTCATATTCAGTTCAGTTCTTTTTGTTTTAATAAAATCTCCTAATGTCATTTTCACACCTCTTTCTCGGCTGTAACTGTATTGTATCACACATTGAACCCAAAAGCAATAGTAAATGTAAAAATTTTTACCTATGAGTTCAAAAACCTATTGACACCGTATGAGCGTGTGACTATAATATTATTGAACCTATCGGTTCAACTGTGCATCGTAATCAAGACCTACAGTAGATTACGGTGTATTTTTTTCTCTATCAGTTGAACCTATTGGTAATAGTTAATCAAATGAAGTGGTACTTATGAGTTCTAAAGAGAACAGGAGGTGATGGCTATCGAACCAGTCCGAAACAATAACGGCAAGAGAGTCTGCGATATTTCGGCAGACCACAAGGTTATCGAGATTGAAATCAAAGGCTGTATTACACGGATTACAGCAAATCCGGATGGGACTCTAAAGATTGAGAACCTCCCGGCAGCATAACAACTAAATCAAATCCGCCAGAACGCAAGACGGCAGTGCGGAATCCATCAAACCCTTACGGGCGAAGTGGATTCTCACCGCCGTCTTTTTCTGTTTTTGACGGATTTCGCGGCTCTGGCGGATTTCAAAAATTGAAATTTTAAGGAGCTATACAAATGAAGATTAAGTATGTATTTGCAAACGGTGATGTATCGGAAGTCGAGGTTTCGGAGGAAATCGGTGCCATCGTCATCGACAGCCGCAAGGCTGAACACGCACAGCAGGAGAAAGAACGCTATCACTGCTATTCCCTGGATGCTATCGACTATGAAGGAGATGAATACGGACGCTGTGAGGATTACGGCGAAAGTGATGCTGAAGCTGAAAGGCGCAGACAGATACTGAACTCTTGCTTCTCGAAGTTGACGGAAACACAGAAACGCAGGCTGATTCTCTATATAAAAGGTAAGACTCTGCGCGAGATTGCGGAACTGGAAGGAGCGTCTTTCCAGTCCGTGGACGAGTCCATAAAGGCCGCCCAGAAAAAATTCCCGAAGAAATTTTAAATTACTACCCTGACAAACGCCCCGTTTTTCTGCGTACAGCGAGAGGGACAAAACAATACCAACCCCTCGGAAAGGTAAACGCTATGCGACAGAATCTGAAAATCAGCGTGGTGAAAGACCATGCAAACGGCGGCGCAGTCACTTGCAGACGCATAACCGTGAGGGAGCGGATTCTCCGTTTTCTCCTCGGAACCCCGCAGAAGCTGACCGTCATTGTTCCCGGTGATGCCGTGGACGAGATCGCAATCAGCGAGGTTTCCAAAGGCGGTGAACCCCATGCCACCTAACAACCACGCAGTGCTTTCAGCCTCTTCCTCTCACAGATGGATGCAATGCACCCCGTCTGCGAGACTCGAACTGGAATTTGAAGGCAGCACATCCCAGGCGGCAGCGGAAGGCTCGGCGGCCCATGCTCTTGCGGAACACAAGCTGAAACGGGCGCTCAAGATGAGAAGCCAAAGACCGACCTCTCCTTATGAAGACGATGCTATGGACGAATACACCACGGACTATGTGAGTTTCGTCATGGAGCAGTTCTATGAGATGAAGGACGGTGCCGAAGAAGACCCGATGGTCTTGATTGAGCAAAGGCTCGACTTCTCAAGTTATGTGCCTGACGGATTCGGTACGGGAGATGCGGTGCTTCTTGCACCCGGTAAACTCCACGTCATCGATTTCAAGTACGGACAAGGGGTCCTCGTTGAAGCGGAGCATAACAGCCAAATGATGCTGTACGCACTTGCGGCTCTCAAGAAATACAGCCGTAAGTACAAGGTCAAACGGGTGTCAATGTCCATCTTCCAGCCCCGCCGTGAAAATGTGTCCACCTGGACCATTACGGCAACGGAACTCCGCAAGTGGGCAAAGACGGTGCTGATACCGAAAGCAAAAGCCGCCTACAACGGTGACGGCGAATATCTCCCCGGAGATCATTGCCAGTTCTGTAAGGCGGCCGCGAAGTGCAGAGCCAGGGCCGAAGAAAAGCTGAAACTTGCACAGAGGGAGTTTTCGCTCCCACCCCTTCTCACCGATGAGGAGATCGAAGAAATCCTGGTCAAACTCCCGGACATCACCAAATGGGCAAATGAACTGATGGCATATGTACTACCAAAATTAAAGGAGGATCAACACCATGACAATTCACTACAACGTACCCGGCAAGGCAAGAAAGAACCTTGCACAGACAATCGGCACCTGGCTTGAGGCAGATGTAAAATACGCAGGCGCACCGACTTTCGCTTACGAAATCGATTACTTCACCATTGACCGTGACGGCAACCTTATCTTCGATGACAGAACCGATTCCGAGGTCATCGAAAGGCTTCTGGAGCATCTCTACGATGAGGGTTTTGAGAGCGACATTTCGGCGGTAGCCGAGAAGTTTTCCGCAGCACCTTCCATTGACTCCATAGAGGACATTGACAGCGTTACGCTTTCCTTCCCGGATACCGGATTTGACGAGGCCGCCTTTGAAAGGTTCAAGGCACTCTGCGAAGCAAAGAAAAGCCTTATCACAAAGGCATTCGATGCCATCTCCACCGAGGTCAACTGGAACAAGGATGAACACACCATTCAATTCCCCTGGTTCAAGCTTGACCTTTCCGCAAAGGAAGACGAGAAACTTGCCTGCATCCTTTTCTTAAACAAGCTGATGGCATTTGCCAAAGGAGCCAAGCGGGTCACCGCCAAGGAAAAGGATACCGACAACGACAAGTACGCATTCAGATGTTTCCTTCTCCGCCTCGGATTCATCGGTGACGAGTTCAAGGGAGCAAGAAAGATCCTTCTTTCCCGCCTTTCCGGGAACTCGGCTTTCAAGAGCAAGGAAGACAAGGAGGTGGAGTAAATGTTCGGTATTCCGAGAGAAGTCGTTGAGAGACTGAAAAAACAGTATCCCGCAGGCTGCCGTGTGGAGCTTCTCCATATGGATGATTCCCAGGCACCGCCGGTCGGCACAAAAGGCACGGTCATCGGCGTGGATGACATCGGCAGCATCATGGTTCGCTGGGACAACGGCTCGGGACTTTCCGTAGCCTACGGAGAAGACAGCTGCAGGAGGTGCGACTGATGGACGAAAGAGTAAAGGAGCAGATCCTCGCAGTCCGTGACACGGGACTCACGAATATGTTCGACTTGAGTGCCGTTCAGCGCATTGCCTACGATATGGACTTCTACGAACTGGTGACCTTCATCGAAGAGGAAAAAGCAAAGTATGTACGCTTTATCCTGACCGGCGAAGAATAAGGAGGATGCGGCAATGTGGAAAGAAGGCAGCCTGCGAGTAAACGGAGACATTTTTCATTACTGGATGAAGCAGTACAATGAGGGGTCTGAGCGGGGAATCAACGGCGGACGCATTTCAAAGCTGATGCTGAAGCGTAACGGCGAGATCGTCTATAACTTCGACAGAGGTGAAGATGTCGCTCCGGTCGATCAGAACACAGCATTCGCCTTGGAGATTCTCCTTCACAGCGAAAACTACTGACAAAACCAATCAGCGGAGATTGAGCCGAGAGGCTCTTTCTCTCGTACATGAAGCAGCCGCAAGGCTGTTATTTTTATGTCCGGAGGTGAGGCTTTACGATACGAAAACTGAAAAACTATAAGCCGACACGCTTCATGGCAAAAGACAGCTACTACGATAAGGATGCCGCAGACCATGCGGTGTGCTTTATCGAAAAGTTCTGCTGTCACACCCAGGGTCAATGGGATGGTGAACCTTTTGAACTCATCGACTGGCAGGAACAGATCATAAGAGACATCTTCGGAATTCTGAAACCGAACGGATACAGGCAGTTCAATACCGCCTACATCGAGATTCCGAAGAAGAACGGCAAGTCTGAACTTGCGGCTGCCGTTGCCCTTTATCTACTTTGTGCAGACTTTGAACCCGGCGCACAGGTATACGGCTGTGCCGCAGACCGTGACCAGGCGAAAATCGTATTTGATGTGGCGCTTGAAATGGTCAAGCGAAGTCCGCTCCTTATGAGCAAGATGACCATACGGCAGTCACAGAAGGAAATGGAATACAATCCGACCGGGAGCAAGTACAAGGCTCTGTCTGCCGATGTCGCAAACAAGCACGGCTTTAACATACACGGAGTTATCTTCGACGAATTGCATACGCAGCCAAACAGAAAACTGTTCGACGTTATGACGAAAGGCAGCGGTGATGCGAGAATGCAGCCTCTGTACTTTCTTATTACCACAGCCGGAGATAACGTGAACTCCATCTGCTTTGAACAGCATCAAAAGGCAAAAGACATTCTTGAAGGCAGAAAACACGATTCTACTTTTTATCCTGTCATCTTCGGAGTCGATGAGGATGAGGACTGGACTGATCCGAAGGTCTGGAAAAAAGCCAATCCCTCTCTCGGTATCACGATAGGAATGGACAAAGTCCAAACCGCCTGCGAACAGGCAAAGCAGAATCCCGCCGAGGAAAATTCCTTCCGTCAGCTTCGTCTCAATCAATGGGTCAAGCAGGCTGTCCGATGGATGCCGATGGACAAATGGGATGCTTGCGGCAGTCCCTTCAATCCGGAGATGCTGGAAGGCCGTGTCTGCTACGGTGGGCTCGACCTCTCATCCACTACGGACCTTACCGCTTTTTGCCTGGTGTTCCCACCGGAAGATGAGGACGCACCGTACTATGTCCTTCCATACTTCTGGATACCGGAGGATACGCTTGACCTTCGTGTCAAGCGTGACCATGTTCCGTATGACCTGTGGGAAAGACAAGGCTACATCCAAACCACGGAAGGCAATGTAATTCACTATGGCTTTATAGAAAAGTTCATCGAGGAACTCGGCACGAAGTACAACATCCGTGAGATTGCCTTCGACCGTTGGGGTGCGACACAGTGCGTACAGAACCTTGAAGGTATGGGATTCACCGTAGTTCCTATGGGACAGGGATTTGCAAGTATGAGTCCCCCGACAAAGGAACTTATGACGCTGACACTTCAGCAGAACATTGCTCACGGCGGGCATCCGGTTCTTAGGTGGAACATGGATAATATCTGCATCCGTACAGACCCCGCCGGAAACATAAAGGCGGACAAATCCAAGTCAACGGAAAAGATAGATGGTGCCATTGCCATGATCATGGCGCTCGACCGCGCGATACGGTGCGGATACGATACAAGCGAGTCGGTCTACGATACACGGGGTCTGCTCGTTTTTTAAATGGAGGAAAAAGCTATGGGAATATTCAGCGGACTGTTCCGTAATCGTGACGGTCCCGAAAACCGAACTGCCGGGAGCGGATACTCCTTCTTTATGGGAGGCTCTTCGGCAGGAAAACTTGTAACCGAAAGAAGTGCCATGCAGATGACTGCAGTCTATGCTTGCGTAAGGATTCTCTCCGAGGCTGTGGCAGAACTTCCGGTTCATGTTTACAGATACAACAAAGACGGCAGCAAGGAAAAGGCAATCGATCATCCGCTGTACCTTCTTCTTCATGATGAGCCGAATCCGGAGATGAGTTCATTTGTGTTCAGAGAAACGCTGATGACTCATCTTTTGCTTTGGGGAAATGCCTATGCACAGATCATCCGTAACGGCAAAGGCGAAATCGTGGCTCTCTATCCTTTGATGCCGAACAAGATGACCGTGGACAGAGATGAAAACGGAAAACTGTTCTATCAGTATCAGCGAAATACTGACGAAGCACTAAAGGATACCGGCACAGTGATCCTTTCACCGAGAGATGTTCTTCATATTCCGGGACTCGGCTTTGACGGACTGGTGGGATATTCGCCGATAGCTATGGCGAAAAATGCCATCGGTCTTGCCATCGCAGCCGAGGAATACGGCAGTAAGTTTTATGCCAACGGTGCCGCACCTTCGGGTGTCCTTGAACACCCCGGCACGATAAAAGACCCGAGCCGTGTAAGGGAGTCCTGGCAGAACACATTCGGCGGCTCCGGCAACTCCAACAAGGTAGCTGTTTTGGAGGAAGGAATGAAGTACACACCGATTTCCATCTCTCCGAATGAAGCACAGTTTTTGGAGACAAGAAAATTTCAGATAAATGAGATAGCGAGGATTTTCCGTGTCCCTCCTCACATGGTGGGCGATTTGGAAAAGTCCTCGTTTTCAAATATTGAGCAGCAATCCCTTGAGTTTGTAAAGTACACGCTCGACCCGTGGGTCATTCGTTGGGAGCAGTCCATCCAAAGGACTCTCTTCACCACGGAGGAAAAGAAATCGTACTTTGTGAAATTCAATGTGGAAGGACTGCTCCGAGGAGATTACGCATCCCGTATGCAGGGCTACGCAACGGCAAGGCAGAACGGCTGGATGTCTGCCAATGACATCCGTGAACTGGAGAACCTTGACCTTATCCCGGACGAGGACGGCGGCAATCTTTATCTCATTAACGGCAATATGCTCCCGCTTGAGAAGGCAGGTGCTTTTGCAAATACCAATGACGGAAAGGAGGACGATTCCGAAAATGAAGAAATTCTGGAACTGGAAGAATCAGGCGGACGCAAGTCCATCCGAAGAGAGAATTCTTGAACTGTACGGCACGATTGCCGAGGAAAGCTGGTTTGACGATGACATCACACCGCAGATGTTCAAGGATGAACTTTTTGCAGGAAACGGTCCCGTCACCATCTGGATCAACTCTCCGGGCGGTGACTGCATTGCGGCAAGCCAGATCTATTCCATGCTCATGGATTACAAGGGAAACGTCACTGTCAAGATTGACGGCATTGCAGCATCGGCTGCTTCCGTCATTGCTATGGCAGGCACAAAGGTGCTGATGGCACCGACCGCTCTCATGATGATCCATAACCCCGCAACTGCGGCATTCGGTGACCATGTCGATATGAAGAAAGCTATCGAGATGCTCGATGAGGTCAAGGAAAGCATTTGACCTTGCTCGCCAATCAGAGCATTCAGATCCACAATCTGAGGAACAGGGACAACACAAAACCGCTTCTTACCGAGGAAGAAGTTGAACTGTTGACCTGTCCGGCAGACCTTGCGGAATACAAGACAGCGATCACAGAGGCAATGCTTAAAGGCACGAAGCGGAACATCGAGAGCGAAGAAGTAAAAAACACACAGGTCGGGTAACAGACGAGGAACTGTTCACCCGACTTTTGTATTGCGGCATCGGTCCGCTTCATCTGTCTATGGATGAGGTATGGCTGATGCCGTTTGGCTTACTCCTCGATTTATGGGAATGCCATAGACAGTTCAGCGGAATGGCAAAGCCCAAACAGGTTTGTGACATAGACGATATTATTCCATTCGGATTTTAAGGAGGTGAAAGCATGGCAGACGATTTAGGGCTGAAGATTGGTCTTGAGGGTGAAAAAGAATTCAAAAAAGCACTGTCGGACATCAATCAGAGCTTCAAGGTATTAGGCTCTGAGATGAAGCTGGTCGATTCGCAGTTCGGCAGGAACGAAAGCTCCGTCGAAGCATTGACCGCCAGAAACGAAGTGCTGAATAAAGAAATCGAAGCACAGAAAAGCAAGATCGAAACCCTTCGTGCTGCTCTTAAAAACAGTGCTGAATCCTTCGGAGAAAATGACCGTAGAACGCAGAATTGGCAGATCCAGCTGAATAACGCAGAAGCCGAGCTCAATGACCTTGAAGGCGAGCTGGCTGACAATAACAAAAAGCTGGATGAGAATGGCAAGGAACTGAAGAAGTCCGGCGATTCCGCTGATGACGCAAGTAATAAATATGAAGGCCTCACCAAAACGCTAAAAGCAGCAGGCACCGCTATTGCAGCGGTCGCAGTTGCAGCCGGAGCCGCAGCGATAAAGCTCGGCAAGGAAGTCATTAGCGCATATGCGGATTACGAGCAGCTGGTTGGTGGTATCGATACCCTGTTCAAGGATTCGTCGCTTGAGATGCAGCGGTATGCGGCAAACGCATATAAGACCGCTGGCATGTCGGCAAACAACTACATGGACACGGTAACGAGCTTTTCTGCCAGCCTCATCTCCTCGCTCGGAGGCGATACCGAGAAAGCTGTCAAGTATGCCGATATGGCCATAACGGACATGTCGGATAACGCCAATAAGATGGGCTCGGACATATCCGCCATCCAGACAGCATATCAAGGTTTTGCGAAGCAGAACTACACGATGCTCGATAACCTGAAATTAGGTTACGGCGGTACCAAAGCCGAGATGGAACGGCTGCTTGCTGACGCAGAAAAGATATCCGGCATTCACTATGACGTTTCGTCCTATGCTGACATCGTAGATGCCATTCACGTCATTCAGACCGAAATGGGCATTACCGGCACTACGGCAGAGGAAGCGGACAAGACCATTTCCGGATCCATAAATTCCCTAAAGGCAGCACTCTCCAACCTCGTGGTCGGATTTGGTGATGCCAACGCGGACATGGAAATGCTCTGCAACAATGCGGTCGATGCCTTAAAGACGGTCATCAAGAACATCACTCCGGTAATAGAAAACATCATTGCCGCACTGCCGACAGTAACAAACGCGCTGCTGGAAGCAATGGCAGAATTGCTGCCTATGCTTATCACCACAATTGCGGATTTGTTCGGTCAGGTCTTAACTACGATATTGAACCTGCTGCCGGAGCTTATACCTGCAGTCCTCGCGGCAATCATGACGATCGTGAATACAATCGTGGAGAATCTGCCCCTGATCATAGAGGCAGCGATGCAGATTATCACCGCAATTATCACCGGTATTGCAGAAGCGCTTCCGGAGCTGATACCTGCCACAGTGCAGGCAATCATTACGATTGTGGAAGGACTCATAGCAAACCTTCCGCTATTGCTGGATGCAGCACTGCAGCTCATAAAGGGACTGGCACAAGGTCTATTGGCTGCACTGCCTGTCCTTATCGAAGCATTGCCCCGCATCATTCTTGCAATTGTGGATTTCATCTTAGGAGCGATACCGCAAATCATTGACGCGGGAATACAGCTTTTGACTTCACTGGTGGCAGCACTGCCCGAAATCATTCAGGCGATCGTGGAAGCCATTCCGCTCATCATTGACGGAATCATAACAGCGGTGCTTGACGCATTGCCGTTAATTGTACAGGCAGGCATTGATTTGTTCATCGCACTGATACAGGCATTACCTGAAATCATTGCGACAATCTGCGAGGCAATCCCGAAAATCATCGACGGAATTCTCACAGCACTCATCGACAACATCGACAAAATCATCATGGCCGGTGTTGAACTGTTTGTTGCACTCATTGAAAACCTGCCGACCATAATCATTGAAATCGTAAAGGCTGTACCGAAGATCGTCGAGGGCATCGTCAAAGCCTTCGGTGACCTCGTCTACAAGATGGTCGAAGCCGGTGCAAACCTGATTCGAGGCATCTGGGACGGCATCAAGCAGGCAGGCTCGTGGTTATGGAACAAGGTCAAAGGCTGGGCAAATGACCTCATCAGCGGTGTTAAGAGCCTGTTTGGTATTCATTCTCCGTCTACCGTTTTTGCCGGAATCGGTGAAAACATGGGCTTAGGTCTTGGCGAAGGCTTTGTTGACGCAATGGAAGACGTTGAGAAAGAAATGCAGAAGGCTATTCCGAGCGAGTTCGATGCAGGAACAATCAACGCCAATGCGGATATCAGCGGCATTACTGCTGTGCCGGAGACCGGTTTCACAGGTGTAACGCTTGCTGACATTATGGCTTTGCTCAAGGAATACCTGCCGACATTCGGTAACTACAATCTGGTAACAGATACAGGAGCCGTGGTTGGATGGCTCGCACCTGCAATGGATACTGAACTCGGAAACATAAAACGCAGAAAGGAGCGATTTGTATGAGTCACATAATATTCGGTTCGTTCGACACGACCGGTAAATTCATTATTGCACCATACGAGATACCGATGCCTAAGGTGCAGACGAATTATGTGAGCATTCCCGGAAGAAACGGAATGCTCGATTTGTCTGAGAGCTATGGCAGTGTCAAATACAGGGACAGAAACATTGCAATAACGATGTACGCGGTCGGTGATTATGACGCTGTCGTGAGCGAGCTTGTAAACGCAGTTCACGGTAAGAACATGAATATCACATTCAGCAAAGACAGCTCCTTTTTCTACGTCGGCAGAGTCGATGTATCGGGCATAGCAAAGCACAACGGATACTGCCAGATATCGGTATCCGTTAATGCCGAGCCATACAAGCTGAAACAGAGCGCAACAACAAAATCACGGACAGGAAACGGAACGCTGACTTTGACAAACCTTGCTATGCCGGTGGTACCGAGCATTACGGCAACGGCACCAGCAACACTCGCATGCACCATAGGCGGAGTTACAAAAACATTTTCTGTTCCGACAGGAACGACGATGCTGCCGGAGTTGGTGCTCCCACCCGGCAATTTGGTAGTAACGGTCACAACCTCCGGCAAGGTGACTTTTACATATCGTGAAGGAGCATTGTAATGTACAGCATATATGCAGATGAATACTTGATTTACGACTCACGGATGCAGGACTACGTGGCGATGGATCCCAAGCTGACGCTCAAGGCAAACGAAGCCGGACAGCTGACATTCACGCTGCCGTCCACAAATCCAAGCATAAGCCACATTACGAGGCTCAAGAGCAAGTTAAAGGTATACCGGGATTCCACTCTCATATTCCTCGGCAGGGTTATTGAAGATAGCGTATCCCTTGATTCAAAGCACGTTTACGTGGCAGAAGGAACGCTGGCGTATTTGCTCGATAGCGTAATCCGGCCGTTCACCGTAGAAGAAACGACACCGGCAGAGCTATTCGCACAGTTCTTGTCCGCACACAACTCGCAGGTGAATGCCGGTCAGCAGTTTATACAAGGAAGCTGCACCGTAACATCGCAGGAAACGATCAGCATGACCACCGAGGATTACATATCGACATGGTCTGCTATTAAGACATACTTGGTTGATGCTTACGGTGGATACCTCGTTATCACCTTTGACAGCAGCGAGAATCCGGTGCTTTCGTATCTTGCCGATGTGACGGATACGGCAACGCAGCACATCGAGTTTGCTGAAAACCTGCGGTCACTTGCGGTATCGAGAAACGCAGACGAAACCTACACAGCCTGCATTCCCCTCGGAGCAAAGCAAAACGAAATCGATGAGAATTCCTCCTCGGAGGAACGCCTCACGATAGCAGATGCAAACGCTGGACTCGACTATCTCATAGACAGCACCACAGCAGCAGAATACGGAATCATCTATGCACCGGTATCGCTTACGACCTTTCCGGAGGAAAAGAACGCAACGTACCTAAAACAAAAAGGGCTCACATGGCTTGCGAACAGCGGTGTGAAGCTAAAGCGAAGCATCACACTCACAGCAGTAGACCTTCACAATCTCGATAAGAATGTGGAGGCCTTTTCATTTCTGGATAAAGTGGTGGTTTCGTGCATCGACATATGCCCGGAGGAAATGTTCATCCTTACAAGCATGGATATTCCTCTTAACAATCCGGCAAACACGGTGATCACACTCGGAGATGAAGCGGCCTCACTCGTAACGGAAACAGCTGCAAGCGAGGCTTTAACCGAAGCGCGTGTAGAGAAGATTGAAGGCAGCTATGTTGACGGAACAAAAGCGGCAGCTATTGTTAAATTGTATCAACGGCACTGTCCTTACGCAGTATAGGATGCCTTGCAACCGCACCCATTGATTTGCACCCATAAGTATCAATTTGCACCAACAACCGTGCATTTGCACCCATAGGCAAAAATTCTATCAATATATGATTTCTTTTCCAAGAAAAGGGTACGAAAAAGATGTACCCGGCAGAAAGCCCGATTTTATCGGGCTTTTTTGCTGCCCAAAGGCCGTTTTTCGAAGTTTCAAAATCGTAGATGAAAAAACGGCGTTTTCCCTTTGAAGATAGATACGAACCCAAGTAACAACCGAATACAGAACAAGGACGGCAGATAGTCACAGACGCTACCTGCCGATTTTTGTTGCCATCGGAGCCAATCGTTTTGAAAAGAAACGGTTGGCTCTTTTTTTATTTCACAGACAAGGAGCAAGACAATGATCTTTTCAGATTCACCCCAGCAAAGAGCAATGGAACGGATGATGACTGCCGTTCCGAGATTTCGGCCCAAAGGAGGCGGCATTATGCCGGAGGAAAACCCCAACACCTTCTTCATGATTTCCCTTATCATTCAGCAGCTCTACCGTGAGATCCTGGCCGTTGCAGATGAGAACGGCGGTCAGCTCAAGAACCGCTGTGTCTTCTTTTGCGATGAGTTCGGAACGCTGCCGAAGATCGAATCCGCGGAGATGATGTTCAGCGCCTCCCGTTCCAGACGCCTGCAGATCGTTCCAATCATCCAATCCTTTGCCCAGCTCGAAAAGAACTACGGTAAAGAAGGCGGTGAAATCATCGTGGACAATACACAGATTACGCTGTTCGGAGGCTTTGCCCCAAACAGCTTGTCTGCTGATACCTTGTCAAAGGCACTTGGAAGCCGCACCGTCATGTCTGGCTCCGTATCCCGAAGCAAGAATGATCCCTCCGAGTCTCTGCAGATGATGGAGCGGCCGCTTCTCACACCGGACGAGTTGAAATCCTTGCCCAAGGGTGATTTCGTGGTGATGAAGACAGGCGTCCATCCGATGCGTGTCCACCTAAAGCTGTTCTTCAAATGGGGCATAGAGTTTGACAAAGACCATCCCTATACCGTTGCCGAGAACGGAAACCGCAAAGTGCAGTATGCCAACAAAGCGGAGCTGATGGACGGAATCGTAAAGAAGTATCATCCCGAAGCCCTGCTCGAAGGTGACGTGGCCGGCGATGGTGGAGAGATGGCTGAACCCAAGCAGACGGAAGCAAAGAACCATCAGCCGCCCAAAGGCACTCACAATAGAAGCAGACAGCCGAAGCCCCTTCCCGAGCAAGCAGAAAAAGACGGCAAGAAAGGAGGCTCGCAGCCATCAGAGAAACAAGTGATTGTTGAAGCCGAGCCGGAACCTGTACAGCAGGAGGTGTCCGATGGGCAGACTTGATTTTCTGTATAGGATGGATCTTCCTCACCGTGCGAAATCCGTCTATATCTATCTTGCAGACAGAGCAAACAAAAACGGCGAATGCTGGCCTGCGATTCCCACAATCGCACGTGAACTCAAGCTGTCGCAATCTACAGTGCGCAGAGCTCTTCAGGATCTGCGCAAAGCCGGACTGCTCGAAACTGAACAGAGATACCGGAAGCATGGTGGCAAGAGCAGTTTGCTATACACGTTGAGGCAAGAATAAAAAACAGTTCCCTCCGCCAAGAGGGAACTATACCTATTTGCTGGCAGGTGCCACCTGTCATGATGAAAGGAGAAGGCGAACCTCCCATCTGAAAAACTACTACAGCAGAAAAGAACAACAGAGACAGATCGACCCACCCGTTCCGAGGCGGGTTTTGCAAAAATGCATTGAACGATGCCTTTACCATTGAAAAATTGGAAATACTGTGTTATATATAAACGATCCTACAGCACAGGAGATTTGCATATGGAACAAAAAAACAACCTTCGCCAGCTCTATATCCTCCAGTACCTCTATGAGCAGACAGACGAGGATCACCCTGCGACCAATACTGATATTACCAAGTTCCTTTCGTCAAAGGGAATCAGTGTCCACAGACAAACGATTCCCGCTGACATTGAGGTTCTATGTTCCTTCGGGTTCGATATCATTACCGTAAGAAGCCGGCAGAACCAATACTTTTATGGTTCGAGAGCGTTTGAGTTTGCCGAACTGAAAATGATGGTGGATGCGATTCAGGCGGCCCGCTTCATTACCCCAAGCAAGAGCGAACAGTTGATCAAGAAGCTCGCAAAGCTTACGAGCGTTCACTGCGCAAGTGAGCTGAACCGGCAACTCTATATAGCAGGACGTGTGAAAGCGACAAACGAAAGCATATTGTATACCGTGGATCTGCTGTATGCCGCGATAACGGCCAGAAAGCAAATCAGATTCCAGTATTATGAGTACAGCAAAGATAAGAAGAAGATACTCAAGCATGATGGTCAGGTGTATGAGTTCAGCCCGTATGATCTGGCCTGGTGCAATGACACTTACTATGTTTTTGGATGGTCTGAAAGCCACGGCAAGGTAATCAAGTTCCGTGTAGACAGAATCTATAAACCGAGCATTACAGAATCAGATATCCATCCGATTCCAGAAGACTATGACCTCCCTGCGTATATCCGCCGCACGTTTTCTATGTATGACGATTATAACTGCACAGTTGAGCTGCTCTGTGACAATGAGCTAATGAAGACCATAGTCGATCGTTTTGGAGAGGACGTTCAGACAAGGCGAGCGGATGGAGAGCGCTTCATCGCAACAGTAGATGTTTCGGTCAGCTCTACGTTTTACTCATGGGTATTTACTTACGCAGGCAGAATCAAGATAATATCTCCTGTATCAGTTGTTGAGGATTATAAAGGACGGCTTCAACTTGCCATCGAGGGCGTATAATTTCATTAAACGCCATAAAAGCGCGTTAACGCTAAGTAACTGAAATCTCAGAGCGGCACTGAAACGAGTTGGCGTAATATGAAATAACATAGAACAGCAGAAAGTACTATTAGCGGCTGGGTATCTCCTCGCCGCTGTTTTTGTAACAATTCTATGAATTGCTTTGAACCCCTTGACAAAGCCTGTTTATTTGAGTAAACTATAGATGCTGTTTATCCGAATAAACAGGCAGAAGGGAGTCAGAAATATGAAAGATTTTGAGCTCGGGGCTATACAAGAACGGTTTGCCGATATCGTCTGGGCGCATGAACCGATTGCGTCCGGTGAGCTGGCAAAGATATGTGAGAAGGAACTGAGTTGGAAGCGACCGACTACCTATACTGTTCTCCGAAAGTTGTGCGAAAAGGGGTTGCTTCAGAACAAGGATGGCATAGTTTCTTCCCTTGTTCCCCGCGAGGAATTCTATTCCGCAAAGAGCGAACAGATTATTGAGGATTCTTATCAGGGATCTCTGCCGGCCTTTGTCGCATCGTTTATCTCCAGAAAAAACATATCGGCAGAAGAAGCTGATGAAATTCAGAGAATGATAGATTCCTTTAGGAAGGAGGGGTAAGCGTGAGCGCAGTATTCCTCAAAGTTCTAAATATGAGCATTACGGCGAGCTGGCTGATCCTGGCGGTCGTTCTGACAAGACTGATACTGAAAAAAGCACCGAAATGGATTCCATGCCTTCTTTGGGGGCTTGTCGCTATTCGGCTTATTTGTCCCTTTTCATTTGAAAGTGTTCTCAGCTTGATCCCAAGCAGCGAAACGATCCCTGCGAATATCGCTGAGCAGCATGAACCCGCTATTGCTACGGGAATTACAATCGTCAATGAAGTTGTTAACCCGGTCGTAGCAGAGTCATTTACACCAGCTCCGACGGATAGTGCAAATCCGTTGCAGATTGTGATTCCTGTTGCGGCAATCATATGGATTGCCGGTATTGTCATAATGCTGGCGTATGCGCTTTTCAGTTACCTAAAGTTAAAGAAAACAGTTTCCGTATGCGTGCCTGCTGGGGAAAGGATTCTGGCCTGTGATGAAGTCAAAGCGCCGTTTATCCTGGGCGTGTTCAGGCCTGTTATCTATGTACCATCTTCCATGAGCGGCAAAACGCTTGAGCATGTTATTCGCCATGAAAAGGCACATTTACAGCGACATGATCACTGGTGGAAACCGCTTGGATTTTTACTGCTGTCTGTTTATTGGTTTAACCCCTTATGCTGGATTGCCTATATTTTGCTCTGCCGGGATATCGAGATGGCCTGTGATGAAAAGGTCATTCGTGATATGGATAAGGATGATATGGCAGCGTATTCACAGGCGCTCTTGGACTGCAGTTTCCCGAGAAAGAGAATTGCAGCCTGCCCGCTTGCTTTTGGCGAGGTGGGTGTGAAAGAACGCATTAAGGGGGTTTTGAACTACAAAAAGCCTGCATTCTGGATCATCCTGATAGCTATTGTTGCCTGCATCGTTCTTGCTGTTTGCCTAATGACAGATCCATTCTCAAACAAGAGCCTGTCCGGAAAGCTGGGCGTCTCTATGGACATGGCGGTTGCAGAGCATAATCGCTCAACACAGTCAGAGGGCCGTTTCATTGCAACCGATTATGATGTATTACTGGTATCAGAATCAGGGAATGAAACAACGGTCTATGCCTGGGTGCTCTATGAAGAATACAGCTTTGATGGTAGAGACGTTAAGGTAGAAACCGGCTCGCATATCCCGACAGCTATTACCTTTGATACGTCTGCCAATAACAATGATTCTTCAACCTATGATGTGATCGAGTATTGGGAACCCAGGGACGGGAGCTACTATGCAGATGACATACGGGCTAAATTCCCATGGTCAATTAGAGGAAAAGCTCTGGATGCAACCAAATCAAAAGCGAAATCTGAAAACTGCCTGCGGGCAGCAAGGGAGTATTTCGGCGTGGATGAAAGCAAACTGCTCGATGCAGTCTTTGGACACTATTACAAAATTCAAGAGATTCGATATGAAGTAAAGAGAGACGGCGGCAATTCCACTATTCCATTACCTGAATACTGTCTTTCAAACAATAAGGAGCTGTTGATCCTGGAAGATCTCAACTCAAACAACTGGCTGAATGCAGGAACATTTACGGAAGTTGTGCTGTCAAAGGACACCTTTGATCAGTATTTCGATCCAGACGGGAAAAACATCGCAGCCAATCTGCGCAGTAATAACGCGAAAGCATGGCGGGTGGTTGTATTGGATTTGCCGGATTCCTTGTTCTATTATCTGCTTCTGCAGAAAGACGGAGAGGTCTGCTTAACTCGCGGGTACTATGATGCTGGCGAAAAGGATGATCCCAATTCCGACGATACTCGTATTACGTATGTGTTTTTGCTGAAAGATAACGACAATATACGCAGTGAGGCTGAAAGTGACATGGACTCATTAAGAGAAAAATATCCTGAGTACTTTGATCTGAGTACATATAAAGGCCTCGAACTCTATGTGTGGCAGATGGGGCCTAACAGCTACTCTTGCGGACTGATGCTCGGAACGAATCGGAACAAGACACTTGAAGAGCTTATAAATCTGAAAGGTGTCACAATTGCAGAGATGAGGGCAATTCTTTCCACCTATGATATTGAGGAGAAGGACATTATCATCATTCCGTGGCAAAACCCTGTTTCAAGCTATATCGCAGAGTATTGGATCAGCCAGAAAGATGAAGACCCCGCTGTGGTGGAAAAACGCAAGCAAGAGTACATTGACGGGATTCGGCAGATGCTATTCGGTACTGCACAAAGCGGTAGTTATGACCTGCCGAAGCCAATAGTAGAAATAAAAACAGCGGTTGCATATGCAAACTGGACTGAGGACAGCCGTGTATTCGCCGACTGCTCGAATGCTGGAATGATGACCATCAGTTCCGTCCTGCATCTCCCCGTGTATAAGTTCGATACGCCGGAAGACCTGGAGCGGTTTAAGGAAACCTTCCGGGATATTCTGACGCTTGATCACGGCTATGATGAAGTACCCTCCTTCAATGATATTACCGCCTTATATGATGACAGCTTTTTTGCCGATCACACACTTGTCCTTGCATACGTAACAGCACCCAGCGGATCATTCCGTTATGCGATACAGGACATTTCTTATGGCGGATCAACTTTCTGCCTGGATGTAGTACAGACAAATGATCCAGAAACACATACAGATGATATGGCAGGTTGGTTTGTGATGGCGGAGGTTTTGGATTCGGATATAGCAGACTATATCTTATTTGACGCGCGGCTCGTTGAGCGCGAATGAGGGTTTTGCAATGTATTTTCCAAGTGATATGACGTTTCAATACTTTGCCGTTTAATATCCAACCGAGATTTTCAAGGCTACGGTCGATGAGTACACGGGTTTCAGCTTCTAAAGGCATAGTATTGGTATTCATTACGCACCCTCCTTGTTACTCATTTTTCTAAGTTCGGCATTTGTCCGAGGAAGGGAAAAACAAGTACCTTGATAGCATCAATATACTGCCGATAACCGATGAACCTGAAAAAAAGCCGTTTGTATGCTTTGATGTGAACGATGATGGGATGATTGCAATCGGGCAGGATACGTTGGGTACGAGAAAAACGATATGCATTTATTCAAAGGAAGGTGCATTCCAATATGGATACACTTTCACTTCTTATGGCAGTTTTGGTGTTGAATGGGACGGAGAGAACCTGAACATCTATTTTGTTCGAAGCAGCAAGATCGTTTTGATAACTCCGGAAGGAGAAGTGTTGGATGTTGTTGGGGTTTTGGAAACGATCGAAAATAACTCATATATGAATTATTTGCTTCGTTCCAAAAACAGAACGGTTGGCGAAACAGAATACTCTGCCGGAAACGACATGGGTGTGCTTAATGTATTAGCATCGGCGTATTCGCAGATCGGTGTCAAGGATGATAATGGTAACGAAAACGTAATATATGACGTTAATTCGATGTTGCGTATAAAAATAATCGTAATTACGCTTGTGTTTGGTACGCTTGCATTAATTACCGTTGTGCGTGTTCTCTGGCAATTCAATCAGCGGAGACGAGCCAACTGAGTCCCACCCCCTCGCCGCTGCCAACGCAAAGGCGAGGGGCTTCTTTTAACCCGTCAAATTCATTGACAACCCCTGCTCAACCGTTGTAGAATACACCTACGATACATGGGGCAAAGTGCTTTCATGTACGGGCACCTTGGCAACTACATTGGGCTTGGATCAGCCGTTCCGTTATCGTGGGTATGTGTATGATACGGAAACGGGTTGGTATTATCTGCAATCCCGTTACTACAATCCCGAAACCTGCAGGTTTATATCCGCTGACGTGCTGCTTTCAACGGGGCAGGGGGTGCTGGGGCATAACAGCTTTGCGTATTGTAACAATAATCCTGTAATGGGATATGACCCCTGTGGAACGTTTGATTGGTCAAGTCTTGGAAAGGGCGCTGGTTGGTTAGCTATTGGCATCACGGCGATTTGTATTGGTATATCTGTTTTGACGTGTGGGGTAGCGGCGCCTGCAATGATGGCTGTTGCAGCGGTGACGGTAACTGCTGGAGCCTTAACCACAGTTAATGGTGTGTCTGAAATAGGTGAGGCGGCGACTGGTCATAATTTTGTACGAGATGATGTCTTCTGCGGAAACGAAAAGGCTTATGAAATTTACTCCAATAGCACTGCAGCTGTTGCAGAGGTGGGGACTGTCGTTTGCGGCAGCTGGATGGCAAAAAATGCGCCACGAATAAATGCTTATAATAGTATGGATTCTTATAATGTGAAAAACAAGCATTTACCTTCTGCTGGCGGAGATTGGTCAAAGTTTAACACGGCATCACAAGCTGAATTGCAAGCGTTAGGAAAAGAAGTTCTTAAAAATACTTCTATGAGTTCACTTATACCTAACTCAGCAGATTCTTATGCAGCGATCTATGACTTTGGTCGTGTTATAGGAACATCGGGACAAACTATTGCGAGACTTGTATTCTCAGTAGCAGGAAAGATTATTACATTTTTCCCGCAGTGATTTAGCGAGGTACATATGTTAATGATCAACGTAAAATTTTTAGGACAACAGCCTCCTAAAGCAGCCTATTCCAAGATGTCTATCGACGAGATATATGGTTATCTGTCTTGGGAGGCCGACTTGACTGTTGCTTGCAATAATCAAATCCTATTTACGGAAGAAGTTGCTATTATTGAATTCTATTGGTATTTAATTAACTGGTATCGCAGATATCTTACAGGTAATACGGATAAATTTGCATATTCTACAGTTGAATACACAGAACCAATACTTGTTTTCTCGCCACGACAAAACCAGTATTGGGAAATCGATAGCATCTGGAAAAAGTGTGATAAACCTGTAGTAATCAAGGAAGAGATGCTTTGTTACGAAGTGCGTAAGCTATTAGAAGGGATAATGGCAGCGATAGAAGATTGAATAATATAAGCAAGCATCGCCTTTTGGGGACAAAAGGCAGTTTGTTGGGACAATCCCCACCCCTTAAATGTTTTAGTAATATTACTAACAAGGCTGTGTTTGGGACCCAAAAGGCGATGCACCCTTTAAACCTCCGCCACACTCATTGACAACAGCGGAGACACCGTTGTAGAATATATTTACGACAGTTGGGGAAAGGTAATTTCCACAACGGGCACCTTGGCAACTACATTGGGCGCAGATCAGCCGTTCCGCTACCGTGGGTATGTGTATGATACCGAGACGGGGTGGTATTATCTGCAATCCCGTTACTACAGTCCCGAAACCTGCAGGTTTATTTCTGCTGATGTGCTTCTGTCAACAGGGCAGGGCGTGCTGGGGCATAACAGCTTTGCGTATTGTCTGGGTAATCCGGTGAACTCCTTCGATACAGAGGGTCGCTTCTGCTGCTGGCTGGTTGGGGCGGTTGTAGGGGCGGTTACTGGTGCATTAAGCGGAGCAATCGTAAGTGCAATTACGGCTGTAATTACAGGTGAGGATGTTGTAGAGGCAATAGTGTCTGGAGCTGTCTCTGGAGCCGTTTCCGGCGCAATAACTGGTGCAGCAATAGGAGCTATTGCGGATGTCCCCTTTACTGCTGGAGCGTCATTGGCGATAGTTGCCGGTGCAGGTGTTGCTGCAGGTGTTGCCAGTGAATGGGTCGGATCCCTAATTGATGGTGAAGAGAGAACCTTTGAGGATTATGCTCTTTCAGGAGTAATGGGTGGCATTTTCAGCGTTATAAGTTTTGGTATGATGGACGGTTCTTCTGGAGCTGCTGCAACCAAACAACTATATAAAAGTTTTTGGCAGTCTATTGGAAAAAACGCATTCAATAATATGGCTAAGAAGTTAGGCATAAAGCTTCTTGAAGATATGGTTGAGAATGTGGGTTTTGGCTCTTGTGAGGAATTGGCTAAAGCAATAATTTGCAGAGTGATTCATGGCTTCTCTGTAGACTAAAAAGGAGGATATGGTAATATATGGAAGAGGAAAGAAAGCGCAGGTTCCACTGCATGCCAAACGCAGAGTCGTCTTGTACGGGCATATTCTTCGCTTTTTGGGTCATGCCGCTTATTATTTTTGGTATCGGCTTTTACATAAAAAGAGAGTCCTTTGAATGGCCTCTGTTGATCCTGCCATTGGTTATCGGTACCATAGTCGCCATAATAATCAGGCGTAATATCGTTTTTGCAATGGGCAGGGTGAGCGTTGATGACGACGGTGTTGAATTCTCTGTTTTGTCTATTCGCATAGCTCGACTGAAATGGGAGGAGTGCCATAGTGTGTTGATTGATTTCGTTGACACCGGGTATAAGAGAAACAGCTTTCATATCTTATGCTTTTCGACAAAGCCGTATTCGAGAGATCCTAAAAAAGGCGTGATGGGGCTTCCCGTTCCATCCGACGGTGTAATTATTGCAACATATAATGAATACTTATGGCAGGATATTGAGTCTTATGCGCCCAAAAAGCTGATAAAGCATGCCGATGCACAGCGCATGAGCATAGAGTGAGGTGACAATATGATTGCGATGATTATTTGCCTTGTGGTTGCTGTGGTCTCATTATCCCTTGGTGTGTTCGACAAATGTTTGAATAAACATAGAATAGAGGTCCGCTTCACATTCGTTCAAAGCCCGACGACTACCGTATTAAGCGGCGCTATGCTATTTGCGGTTGCAATTATAGCACTGGTGGCTATGCTGAAAAAAGAGTCTAATACACTTAACTTAATATGGCTGATACCCTTGTGCATTATTGGGGTATTTGGCATGGTTAGGATGCGTAACTATAGGGTCGAAGTGAATGAGCATGAAATCTGCTACCGCTCCGTTTTCCGAAAAGAAAGGCGCTTTCCGCTTGAAGCGGTTTCACACAAACCCGTTCTCGGATATAGATATACATGCTTTTCGGCAAGTGGATTTCGTATGATACGGGATAACAGGGAAGCAGGAGTTACATATCTGATACGGAATACGCAGAGCAGTGAAGGCAGATAGCCGCTATAACAGTAAATGGCGAGTCTATCCGAAAACTGCAAAGATGGAGGATGATTTTCCGATGCCGAACAGTTTGTCTTCGCTGATTTCCGATTATTGGGAGGAATAGCAAGCCTATAATCCGAAAAATTAAATCACCTGCCAAAACCCATCCCCTCGCCGCTGCCAACGCAAAGGCGAGGGGGGGGTTTCAAACCGTTGTCCGTGTTTTTTTGACAATAGTGCAAAACATATTCAAACGGGCGAAATGCAAAGATACAGATGATTTTATAGGAGGTAGTATTATGAAAAAGCAAGCGGTAATTTGTTTGATGCTGTGCGGATTGTTTTTACTGATTGGATGTGGGTCTGTCTTTGACGCTGACTTTCCGCCCCCCTCCTTTTGAGTCGCTGTCCGACTACAGCATAGTTACCGGAACCGGAATTACGGATGCATTTTTACAAAATGAAGAGATACGCTCGTTGTTTGAAACCATTGCATACAACAGCCTGCTGCTTGAACCCGGAAGATATACTATCGTCAAATACTTAGATTCGTATGCTTATTATTCCGGGCGGGAAGAACTGCCGCACGTCTTTTTTGACAATGAGGTGATGGAGGATGCGGTGTTTAAGCTGACGGAGTATACATCATGAAATACAATTAAACAACCGCACGCCCCGATGCGGTATGACAAAACATTATTGCCGTCCGATTGCATAAAGCCGTGCGGTAATGTAAAATATAGATACTATAATTTGGGAGGGATTGAATGTATAGATTTCCGGACAATTTATATGCCGACATCCGAATAGAGGATGTGGTGTCAACGACTATAGCTTTTGAAAACGGAAAGCTCAGGCAAAACAAAACCAGGGCTGAAAAGGGAGCCTTCCTGCGTATATATGACGGAAGACGCTGGTACTATGCGGCTACCACCGAGCTTGACAGGCTTCAGGAGGAGCTGGATTCACTTGCGGCGATGGCAGAGCCGAACTGCGATATAAACGAAACACCGGTTGTGAAACGTTTTCAGGTGAACCGTGATGAGATAATACGCTTTAACGAAAACGACATACGCAAGGTTCCCTCATCCGAAAAACAGGAAATGCTGGCAGGCTACCTGCCTTTGTTTGACGAGGCAAATGGGATAGCTGTATCGAAGGCGAGATATGTCGATACGCACACCGAAAAGTGGTTCTATTCGTCAAAGGGAGCAAATATCCACTACGATTACCAGCATGCCGGAGTGAGTTTGCTATACACCGTAAATATAAATGAGGTGCCGACAAACGGATTCAAACAAAAGTTTGCACTCGACTTTGACGGCATAAAGGGGCACCACGAGGAATTCAGGAGCGATATTCGTGAAACGCTGGAGTATGCAAAGAACACCGTTCCCGTGGAGCCCGGAACATATACCTGCGTTTTGGCACCCGAAGTTACTGGCGTTTTCGCCCACGAGAGCTTCGGGCATAAGAGCGAGTCGGACTTTATGCTCGGCTCGGAGAATATGCGTAAGGAATGGGCAATCGGTACGAAAGTCGGTTCGGACGGACTTAACATTATGGACTCCGGCATCCATGCCGGTTCGGGCTATGTACCCTATGACGATGAGGGAACGAAAGCGACCAAAACTTATCTGGTGAAAAACGGCATACTTTCGGGGCGTCTGCACAGCGCAGCGACCGCCGCAGCCCTTGAGGAGGAAGTCACGGGCAATGCACGTGCGATGAACTTTGAGTTTGAGCCTATTGTGAGAATGACTTCGACATATATCGGCGGAGGAAACGAAACCTTCGAGGAGCTTCTCCGTGGGGCGGAGGGCGGAATCTATATACCTTCCTATAACCATGGCTCGGGAATGTCAACGTTCACCATCGCACCCCGAACGGCATACCGGATCCGTGACGGCAAAATCGCAGAGCCGCTTCGTGTAAGCGTTATTTCGGGAAACGTGATGGAAGCGCTGCATAAAATTGACGGAGCTACAAAGGATGCCCCGATTTGCTCATCGTCTTCGGGCGGATGCGGCAAGATGGAACAGTGGCCGCTTCGTGTTGCGTTCGGCGGTCCGTGCATTCGTGTAAGGGATATAACGGTGCAGTAAGGGGGATAAAGCGATGATAAAAGAATTGTACCAGACCCGTTATAAGGAAATAAGCCTTAATATCACCAACGGAGAAATAGACTCCGTCCGCAAAAAGAACACCGTAAGGACGGGCTGCAGGGTATATGATAACGGTTGTATCGGCGTTGCAGGCGTTCTCGGCGAGCCGACCGAGGAAACATGGAGGGCGGCAGAGGAGGCGCTTAGCCAGAAGGTGCCGTACCCATACGCCGTAAGCGGGGCGACGCAGAGAGTACGCATGAGCGGCGCTTTACCTGATCAAAACGAGTTCATAAGGAGCGTCGAATACGTTCTTTCGACGCTTAAAGCGGAGTTTCCGGGCTATATACTGTCGAACAAAATCAGCGCCGTTGAAGCTGCCGTGCGTATGGAAAACGACCTCGGGCTGAAGCTGTATGACAGCAAATGCGTGTATGAAGTGGGAATTGTTGTCAAGGACGAAGCTTCGGCAAACGTTTTCGACACCTTCATATTTTACGTAGGAGAGCTGTTCGACACCGAAAAGATTTTGGCGATAGGGCGTGAGGTGCTTACCGCTCATTCAAACCCCGTTCCCATGCCGAAAGAAAATCTGCCCGTGATCATGGACGCCGATATTATAGTAGGACCCTTTGCGTATTCGGTCAACGGGATGAACCTGCATAAGGGAGCGTCGCTGTTCTCCGGCAAGATAGGCGAAAAGATTTTTGCCGATCACTTTGGTCTTGAGTGCAGCCGCAGGGAGGATACATATAATGACTTCTTTGACGCCGAAGGAACAGTTCTGAAGGGTGATGCCGTTTCGCTGTTTGAAAACGGCGTACTGCTCCGTGGCACGGCGGACAAGCTTTGCGCTGCAGAGTTCGGCGCTGAGCTGACTGCATCGGCTGTGGGCGCATACGACGACGTGCCTGTGCTCGGCGGTGCGGGAACGCTCCGCTTTGTTCCAAACGGTTCGCTGGATGAGCTTCTTTGCGGACGGGATGCTATTGCGGTGATCTCTGCTTCCGGAGGCGATACAACGCCCGCAGGTGACTTTGCGACGCCCGTGCAGACGGCGTATATTTACCGGGACGGAAAGCTCGTTGCAAGGCTGCCCGAATTCAACTTTGGCGGCAATCTGTTCCGTATGTTCGGGGAGGACTATATAGGTTGTGCGAAGGAGAAATTCTTCAGCGGTTCGGCGCAAACGCTCGTGCTCAAAGGCGATATAAGATAACAAATCGCTTATTAAGATGCTCTTTACGGGGCATCTTTTTTTGTTTAAATGAGTGCATAATGCCGTAAAAGCTGACATATAAATCCAAGTGCAGCCCTGTTGTTGCAATATATCGGCGTTTCTGTTAAAATACATCAGATAGGTGACCGGCGGTCAGAACAAAAGACCGTCTTAGAGTCCGGACGGAGGTAGAAACGTACATGAGCGTTTTATATGGAGTAATCAGCATTGTGGCATTGGCGCTTGTCGGTGTCTGCATTGCTGTGGATAAAAAACGGGACATTTATCTGCTCTGTATGTTTATCTCCGTTTTCGTATGCAACCTGGGCTATTTTCTTATTTCGGTGTCAAAGACCGTCGAATTTGCATTAAATGCCAACAGGGTCGCTTATCTGGGGCAGGTATTTTTGCCGTTTTTCCTCTTTATGATGCTTATGGGGATATGCAAAATAGAGTATCCGAAGTACCTTCCGAAGGTCTTGTGCGGTGTAAGTGTTGTTGTTCTGCTCATTGCGGCAAGTCCGGGTGTTGTTACATGGTATTATAAAAGCGCTCATATAGAAATAACTGACGGAACGACGTTCATTGTGAGAGAGCATGGTCCTCTTCATGCTCTGTACTACGTTTATTTGGGGGGATATTTTGCCGTCGATGCGTTCATAGTCGTGCGATCGATAATAAAAGGGGAAATAGTATCCAAACTCCATGCATTTTTCCTTATGGCGGCGGTTTTCTGCAATATTGTCGTATGGTTTATCGGACAGCTTTTGCCGCGCGGCTTTGAGTATTTATCGCTGTCATACATAACCACGGAGGTTTTCATACTGCTCCTCTACGGCATTTTGCAGGAATATAATTTTATGACTAAAAACGTGCCGGTAGCGATAACCGTTCCCGAAAACAACATCAGCCCGACGGTGCCAACGGATGAGTTGGGCGATGGACAAACCGTTGAAGTGTGGGATGACGAGGACTCGAACGGCGAACTTTTTACGCCTTCGGATATTGAGCGAATGGTTGCCGGCTGTGAGACTATGAGTGAGCTGACGGGAAGGGAGAGGGATGTTGTCAGGCGCATACTTTCCAACAAGCGGCGCAAGGACATCGCATTCGAGCTGTGCGTTTCGGAAAGCACGATTAAAAAACACACCTCGTCCGTATATAGAAAATTATCAGTGAGAAATCGCCTGGAGCTGTTTGCGAAGCTGAAACAATATATGCGATAGATGATGCTTAGAATTTCCTTGTGTTACAGCAAAAACAGCAAATTATACGTGTAGAATGACTGATGAAGGTAGCCTCATGGCTACCGCGTATATGCTCGAAATAGACCAAAGGCCTATTTACTGTATCGGTGCTGACAGGTATAATCTAAAGGAGAATGTATGGGATGTTTGCCGGAAGAATGCAGATGTGCCAACATTACCGTGCTGCGTTAAGCAGCAAAAAACGAAAATCATTAAGGAGGAAAACTTATGAAAAAATTATTGTCCATGATGCTGGCTCTTGTCATGGTGTTTGCCGTGATCGCCTGCACCCCCAAAGCACCCGAGACCCCCGAAGAAGTAACCGGCGAGACCTATGATACCGGCGAATTCACTGCGCTCGTACCCGAAGGCTGGATGGCATTCCCCAGCTCCGACTTGTTTGATGAGTATGAGGGTGACTATGACCCCACCGGACTCCAGATCTGCAAGGGTGCAAAGTCCGAGTGGGACCTGTTCTCCAAGCCCTGCATCACCATTAACTACTATGAAGATGCCACCGAGTTCGCAAGCGCAAAGTCTTGGTATGACGATGCACAGGACATCACCCCCTTCGACCTTGGCAATTACTCCTGGACCGGCTATACCGCAACCAGCCTTGATATGCCTTACACCATTCTCGAGGGAACCGATGGCGTTTCCGTCATGCAGGTCAGCATTCTTACGGAAAACAGCGGCAATAGCATCGCTCTTGAGGATGCAGATGTTCAGGCAATCATCATGAGCATTCTTGCCAACTAAGACGCTTCTTTACCGGTAAAACGGTTAAGCGATGCGAACAGCCTTCCGCCAATATAGGGTGGGAGGCTTTCTCTTTGCATACTGCCGCTTTGTACATATCGCCCGCCAGACGGACGGCAAATGCCAACAAATTATTGACAAAGTGCAAAGCGGTATTGATTAAAGAAGAAAAATGTGTTAAATTATATTTGTATGGAAACGATTGAAAAGAAAATGTTTATTGACCTCAATGCCGACCTGGGAGAAGGCTTTGCCGAGGCAGACAGGGAGCTGCCCGACATAATCACTTCCGCAAATATTTCCTGCGGTGCTCATACCGACGATATTGATGCAATTGATGCGTGCGTCGCCGTGGCAAAGAGCAAAGGAGTGAGCCTTGGAGCCCATGTTTCGTATTTCGACAGGAAAAACTTCGGCAGGCGCAACGTGCTTATGCGCTCCAAGGATTTAGCAAAGCTGATTGAGGCGGAGCTTGTTGCGTTTGAATTTGCGAGCGTTACTTTCCAGTATGTAAAACCGCACGGTGCGCTTTACAATAAGGCCGTGGTCAGCAATCGGGTGGCAAAGGCCATTGTGGACGGGATAGTTCGTTACAACAAAGACCTGTACCTGCTTTGCCCTTACAACAGCGCAATGCACCGCCAGGCGGAAAGCATCGGTTTAAAATGCGCCTTCGAATTTTTTGCGGACAGGGCTTATACCGATCGAGGCAGGCTTGTCAGGAGGAAGCTTAAGGGCGCCGTGATAACCGATGACGATGAAATCATTGCAAGAACCGTTAAGGCGATAAAGTACGGCACGGTAACAACCGTGAACGGCAGGGAAATACCCGTCCGCATGGATTCTGTCTGCGTACACGGTGATACGCCGAATGCCGTTGCTATCGCAAAAAAGCTCAAGGAAGCCCTCATAAATGAAGGCATAGAGCTAAGACCTTTTGTCAGATGATGCCGAGCAGCGGCGAGTACCGTATTTTGCCGTACGGTGACAGCTACATTTATGTTGCGTTTAAAAGCGAAATATCGGAGGCGGTAAACGATCGTGTCGTGGCATTGTGCGGCGCAATCGACAACGCCTCTTTTTCGTGGGTGAAAAACTGTATTCCGGCATATTGCACTTTGCTTATCGAATACGATTCGACCGCAATCGGCTTCAATACGGCCTCACAGTGTGTAAGAGAGTTGGTAAACAGCGGCAAAGCCAACCCCGTAAATCGCAGGACGGTCATTATACCCGTCTGCTACGGCGGCGAATACGGTCCGGATATGCAAGTGCTTTGCAGCCATTGCGGACTGTCTCCCGAGGAAGTTACCGCCATTCATTCCTCACCCGAATACAGGGTGTATATGCTCGGTTTCAGGCCGGGCTTTCCGTATTTGGGAGGAATGGACGGACGAATAGCCATGCCGAGAAAGCAGACGCCGAGGCTGAAAGTGCCTGCCGGAAGCTGCGGCATTGCGGGAGAGCAGACGGGCATCTATCCCTGCGAGTCGCCCGGCGGCTGGCAGATAATCGGCAGGACGCCGCTGAAGCTCTTTGATGCGGGCAGACAGGAGCCGAGTCTGCTGAGGGCGGGCGATTTGGTGAAATTCAAACCGATAACAGAGTCCGAATTTCGAGACATAGAGAAGGGTGAAGCATGGCTGAGGTAATTCGGATTGCGGGAAAAAGTCCGCTTTGCATTGCGGTCGGCAACAACAGACACGGCATGGAGCGAATGGGAGTTCCGACGGGAGGCTGTGCGGATTTTGTCAGCCATGCCCTTGCCAACAGGCTTGTCGGAAATGCGACCGAACAAATGACGCTTGAGATGACACTGATTGTTCCGAAAATAACCTTCGCCGATGACGCGCTGTTTGCGCTTTGCGGAGGCACGGCGGAGCTGTTTTTAATGCGTGACGGAGAGAAGATACCCGTCGAATACGGAAAAACACAGCTTGCAAGATGCGGTGACGTAATTTGCGGCGGCGCAATAACCCGCGGATTGCGTGCGTATCTGGCCATAGACGGGGGAATTGTCGGCGTGGGCGATTTGTCTTACGACAGGGAGCTTTCGACGAATATGAAAGCAGGCATTAAGTGCGTAAGCAAGGAAATTCTGTCCTATTCCTGCGGAAAAAAAGAGCTGTGTGCGCTTGAGGGTATTCATACGGAGCAGTTTTCCGAAAGTGCCAGAGAGCTGTTTTTTGGGTCGGAGTTTACGGTCTCCACCAAAAGCGACCGCATGGGGCTTCGGCTTGAGGGAGCAAAGCTTGTATATAAGGACGGCTTTGACGGAAACATCATTTCCGAGGCAGTAGTTCCCGGGGACATACAGGTCACACCCGACGGCGACCCGATTTTGATGCTCTGCGACTGTCAGCCGACGGGCGGATATGCGAAAATAGCGCACATAGCTTCCTGCGATATACCAAGGGCGGCACAGCTTCGTCCGGGTGAAAGGATACACTTTTCGAGGATCGCCGCAGACGAGGCGATAGACAGACTTTCCAACCTGCAGCACATGATCGAAACAGCGGTGGAAAATGCGGAACGCTCGATGGTGATAGTTGTAAACGGACAAAGATATGAGGTCGGCATAAGGGAGCTGACCTGAGTGAAGTCCGAGATTGTTATCAAAAAGTACATTTCCGTAACCTTGTGTACGGAGCGGAAAAATGATAATATGTACAAAAAGAGATACGAGGCTGAAAACAATGCTTAAAAAACTTCTGATAATATTTTTGGCGGTGCTTCTTGCGGTTTCGCTTTGCGCCTGTGATAAAGAAAGCGGGGAGGTCAATGCCGACAACAGTGGCCCTGCGGTGAAAAAGAGTGCAGGCGGCGGCACGGAGGGGATGGAAAACGTGAACCTTTTTGCCGTAAAAGCCGATAAAAACGGACAAAACACGGTTCTTGAGCTTGATTTCTATATCGGCAGCCGTATAGGCGGAGATGCTGAGGAAAAACCTGCGGAGAGCGTGCCGCATTACGAGGCTTATTTTACCGATGCCCCGTCAAGGCTGGTCATTAAGCTCGACGGAGTGAAGCACAGCGATTATACATACAACACGGCTATCAATGCCGACAGCGATGTGTACGGAATATTCCATTACGCCTTTGAAGGCGGAACATATCTTTATGTGCAGCTTAAAAACGACCAGGCGATAGACGTTTCGGAAGACGGCGGCAGGCTGAAAGTCACGCTTGCACCCTATCAAAGACAGACGGGTGCGGACGACTCGGGTACGGAAAGTGACATAGTCATCGGCGCATCGGATACCGATAAATACTATTGCGTTTCCACGGCCTTTACCGCATACAAGGAGGGACGACTGGAGGGCGATATGACGCCGGTGCTTTCGGGCGATCTGAAAACCGTTCTGCTTATTTCGGAGGGCTTTGTTTATGAATCGGACGCGCAGCGGTATAAGCAGGATATGCTGAAGAAAAACCCGACAACCTCCGAGGAGGAGTGGGGCACGCTGATGATAAGCGGCAATGAGCTGCCTGCAATGGAGCAAACCGTGGATATTTCAACGGTATATGACAGGAACATAATCCGTGTCGGCGGCGTCGAGAAACCCCTGCCACTGTTTATCGGAAGCGGCATATATCTTTGCGATAACCCGAATAACGGCGGCTATATTTTCTCAAGAAAGAGTTCGGAGATAACGGGTGACGAGTATAACTACGAGGAACTTTGGACCGTAGACGCCGACGGAAACGAGCGCAGAGTTCTCGAATTTGAGTTTTACACGGTAGAGCAGGCGGAATTTTCTCCCAACGGCAGAAAGATAGCCATTCTCGAAAGGACGCAGGAGGACGCAAACCTCTATATCTTCGATGCGCTCAGCTGGGAGCTTATAAGCAATCTTTCGGGCGCAGGCTTCGGCAACTCGATAAGCAGATTTACATGGGATGAGTTCGGCGCAAGATTTTTCGCCATGAGCGGCTCGTCCGAAATGAAGATAAGGGAATACGATTTTACCGTTCCGAAAAGCTCTGCGAGGCACAGCGTTATCGTCGATGAGAATATAGACGAGGGCAGCCTGTGCTTCAGCAACGGTATGCTTTACTATACCTACTCCAACATGGAGGAGGGCTCCTGGATATACAGGGTGATGCCCGACGGCGGCGAGTGCGTCAAGTTTATGAGGGGGAGTGCCGTTGAGCTTTCCCCGAACAGGCGCTATATGGCGATAAGCCTTGCGGGAGATTACAGCGAGGACGCCTTTACGGACGGGTTCATACTGTACGATATGACCACGGGCGAGAGCAGGCAAATCGAAACGGGCTTTACGGTGCACGATTTTAACTGGACGATGGATTCTCAAAGGCTGTACTTTTTTGAAAACAGGCTTTCGGGCGATGACGGCGAGGGTGCTGCAGGCGAAACAGAGGAGAATAATAACGTCGGTACGGACGAACAGGATCCGTATCCCTATACTCTGTGGGCGTATGACGTTGAAACCGGCGAAATGACCAACATCGCCGATACCGTGTCAACGACCATTGCCCTCGGAGGAGATGCCGATATAGTCTATCTGTTCCACTATGTTCAGGCGGGATCGAGCAACGCCATCCGTGCAACATACGTGTTCGACATAACGAAGTGACAAAAAGTATATTTGGCAACCGACTTGTTGAAGATATAATATTATGCTAATCTATATCGAGAAAATTCGGGAGGTTATGTATGAAAGAAATTGATAGGCTCTCTATTTCCGCCATGCGTGTTCTTGCGGCGGAAGCGATACAAAAGGCAAACAGCGGGCACCCCGGTATGCCTATAGGCGCAGCCTCCATGGCGTATGCTATATGGAAGAAAATGCGTCATAATCCCGCAGATCCCAACTGGTACGGCAGGGACAGGTTTATCCTTTCGTCGGGACACGCTTCCATGCTTGAATATGCCTTGCTGCACCTGTACGGCTACGGCGTTTCGATTGAGGATATAAAGCAATTCAGACAGCTTGGCAGCAAAACACCCGGACATCCCGAATACGGACATACGGTTGGCGTCGAAGCGACAACCGGCCCTCTGGGGCAGGGCTTTGCAATGGCGGTCGGTATGGCTATGGCAAGGCAGCACATGGCGGCAAAGTTCAACAAAGACGGATTCAACGTGATAGACGGTTATGTTTATACCTTGATGGGCGATGGCTGCATGATGGAGGGAATAACCTCAGAGGCGGCATCGCTCGCCGGTGCACTCAAACTGAATTGCCTCATCGCCGTTTATGACAGAAACAAAATAACCATCGAGGGAAGCACGGACTGTACGTTTACCGAGGATGTGGGCAAACGCTTTGAGGCCTACGGTTGGGAGGTTAGGGAACTGCCCGACGGCGAGGATGTTGATGCGATCGAGGCCGCCCTCGATGCGGCAAAGGGCAGAAGCTGTCCCCAGCTTATCATCGTAAACTCAAAAATCGCACACGGAACAGCCAAAGAAGGTATGGCAAGCTCGCACGGCTCACCCCTCGGCGATGAAAATATCAGATTGATGAAGGAAAAGCTTGGACTTGCGGATATGGAACCCTTCGCCGTTTCCGACGAGGTATATCAAAACTTCAAAGCACTTGCCGAAAAGGGTGCGGAGGCGCAAAGGAAGTGGGAGCGCACTCTCGAAGCCTACTTTGCACAGTATCCCGACATGAAGGCGCAGTGGCAGGCGTATCATTCGCCCGTTGACGGACTTGAAAATCTGTTCGAGCTGTGCAAATTCGAGGGCAAGGTTGCTACAAGGGCGGCATCGGGCACGGTTCTGAACAAGCTGGCGGAGCTTGCTCCGAATCTCATCGGAGGCTCTGCGGATCTTGCGCCGTCCAACAACACCGAGCTTAAGGGCATCCCGTTCATTTCGGCGGACGACTTCTCGGGAAGGAACATTCATTTCGGCATAAGGGAATTTGCAATGGCCGCTATCTGCAACGGAATGGCGCTTTTTGGCGGTATGCACACCTTCTGCGCCACGTTCATGGTGTTCTCCGATTATCTCAAACCCGCACTCAGGCTGAGCGCACTGATGCACCTGCCCGTTATATACGTACTTACGCACGACAGCATCGGCGTGGGTGAGGACGGACCTACGCATCAGCCGATCGAGCATCTGGCGGCTTTGCGTGCAACGCCGAATGTGAATGTGTTCAGACCGGCAGACGGGAACGAAACGGTTGCGGCATATATCTCGGCAATGAACTTTGACGGTCCGACGGCCATCGCTCTGTCGAGGCAGGGTCTTCCGACGCTTGCGGAAACGGGAATGGGTGCGCTCAAGGGCGGATACGTGCTGAGAAGGCCCGAGGGAACTCCCGACGTTATCCTCATGGCAACCGGCTCGGAAGTGGAGCTTCTTTACGGTGCGGCCGACATACTGGCAGAAAAGGGTTATAAGGCACAGCTTGTAAGTATGCCGTGTCTTGAGCTGTTTGACGCACAGGATGAGGAGTATAAGGAATCGGTATTGCCGGGAAGCGTTCAGGCAAGGGTTGCGGTCGAGGCGGCAAGCGACTTTGGCTGGCATAAGTACATCGGATTCGGCGGAAAAACGGTATCTGTAAATACCTTCGGCGCCTCTGCACCGGCAGGCAAGCTTTTCGCCATGTACGGGTTTACCGCCGAAAACGTTGCGGCAAAGGCCCTTGAAGCCATTGGCGAGGCAAGACGGTAAAAATCAAACAGTGCGTGGGGTGGCATAGTACTGCTTCCGTTCATGCTTAGAACATAATGTAAATAGAAAAACCACCCGAGGGGAAACGGATTTCGTTACTTCGGGTGGTATTCTTATAGGACGAAAAAAGGAGACCTTTTGACTCCTTTGCATTTAGATTATAGCATAAATCTCAACAAAAAACAAGCCTTGTTCACCCTGCGCAGCATTGATAAAATGTTGTAAAAAACGGAGGAGAGATTTTATGGAGATTTACCATTGTTCGCCAATAGCCGGGTTGAAAGTTCTGGAGCCGCAGAGACCGAAAAATTTCGATAAGCCTCCTCGGGTGTATATGACAAAGCTTCTGCCGATGGCGCTCATGTACGGCGTGCGGAATTTTGAATATACCTACGGCTACACCAAGGACGGACAGATCTACCTTGAGGAGTATTTTCCGGATGCGCTCAAGACCATCTATAAGGGAAAATCAGCAAGTCTGTATCTGTGTGTCCCTGAAGAGAGTACCGAAACCGAGATACCAAACGAGCTGATTTCCGAAAAGCCCGTGGCGGTGCTTGGTGAGAAGCACATACCGGACGTTTACGATGCGCTTTTGGAGCAGGAACGTATTGGGAGACTGAAGATATACCGCCATGGAGAGCTATCGGAAGAGGTTCTGGATTGGATATTTCGCACTCAAAGGGATATTATCATCAAAAAACACTACCTTGACCAAAGCAGCCCTGCGGCGGAGTATATGAAGCAGCATTATCCGTGCAGCTGGGCAGCGGCAAAGGCACTGCAAAAAGCATCGGAGTAACCATAAAGCTGACGGCAAAGTATGCTCCGAAGCACTTTTGGTATATATGATAAAACTGTTTATCTATGCAAATTCGTGTGTTATAATTATCCTGATAACAAAATGGAGGAGTATGCGTATTGAATGACTGCGTGTACGCAGGTATATATGCGCTCGCAGTATCGTACGATAGTTTTTACCGATATGATTGATTTATCCGCTTTGAACAGGGAACAAAGGCAGGCTGTTGAATGCCTTGAAGGCCCGTTGCTCGTGCTTGCCGGCGCAGGTTCGGGAAAAACGAGGGTTTTGACATATCGAATAGCCAACCTCATAGAGCACGGCGTACGTCCGTGGAATATTCTTGCGCTCACCTTTACGAACAAGGCGGCAAGGGAAATGCGTGAAAGGACGGAGAGCCTGGTTGGTGCGTTCGCGAGGGATATGTGGGTGATGACGTTTCACTCGCTCTGCGCACGGCTCCTGAGAATGGAGATTGAAAAGCTTGGGGACGGTTATGACCGCAACTTTGTGATATACGATGACGGCGATCAAATCAGCATAATCGAAAGCATACTCAAAAATTTTGGAATGGAGCCAAAGGAAAAGCGGCTGTACAAGGATGCGATCAGCGATGTCAAAAACAAGGGCATAGCTCCGGAGGATTATTTCGGAGCGCAGTTTATGAACGCTGCGGGCAAGCTGAGGGTGTACAGGGAATACGAAAGCCGGCTCAGGAAAGCAAATGCGCTGGACTTTGACGACTTGATAGGCAAAACCGCCGAGCTTTTTGAAAGGCTTCCCGAGGTTTTGGAAAAGTACAGGGACAAGTTCAAATACGTGCTTGTAGATGAGTATCAGGACACAAACTATCCGCAGTACAGGCTGATTCAGCTTTTGTGCGCAGAGCACAGGAATATATGCGTTGTGGGCGACGACGACCAGAGCATATACGGCTGGAGAGGTGCGGATATACGCAATATATTGGAGTTTGAGCAGGACTTTTCCGGAGCAAAAGTGATACGGCTTGAGCAGAATTACCGTTCGACCGGCACGGTGCTCGAGGCGGCAAATGCGGTTATCAAAAACAACATGGGCAGGAAGGAAAAGAAGCTTTGGACAGAAAAGGGCATGGGAAGCAAGATAACCGTAAACTGCTTAAACGATGAAAGGCGTGAGGCGGAGTACGTCTGCCGCACGATAAACGAGGGTATAGCAAACGGAAAACGCTACTCCGATTTTGCCGTGCTGTACCGAATGAATGTGCAGAGCCGAATATTGGAAACGGTGCTTCTTTCGTACGGAATACCGCACAAGGTTTACGGCGGCCAGCGCTTCTATGAGCGCAAGGAGATAAAGGATATACTCGCCTATCTGCGTCTTGTGGCAAATCCTGCGGACGACGTAGCGCTGCAAAGGATAATCAATGTGCCGCCAAGGGGAATAGGCAGTACAACGGTCAAAACGCTTGCAGCAAGTGCCGCCGGGCAGCAAAAACCCATGCTCGTAATAGCGAAAAGCGGTGAGGGGCTTGAAAAAAGGGTAACGGACAAGCTCCGCCCGTTCACGGAGCTGATGGGTACGCTTTGCGAAAAATACGAAAGCGGCAGCGTCTATGAGCTTGCATCGCAGGTGGTGTTCCTGACGGGATACAGGGAATATCTCGCCAATGAGGGCAAGCAGGAGGCGAAGGACAGATACGACAACATACTCGAGCTTCTTGGCAATATCAAGGAGATCGAGGAGAGCATTTCCGAGGAAACGGACGGCTTGCAGGCGTTTTTGGAGAGCGTTGCGCTGATGTCCGATATAGACGCCATGCAGGACGACGAAAACGGCGTCGTATCGCTTATGACGCTGCACAGCGCAAAGGGGCTTGAGTTCGACAACGTGTTCATAACGGGCATGGAGGACGGAATATTCCCTACGTCGCGCGCAACGTTCGAGCAAAGCGGAATGGAGGAGGAACGGCGCCTTTTCTACGTGGGAATAACGAGGGCAAGAGAAAAGCTGTATCTTCTGAACACGAATCAGCGAACGCTTTTCGGACATACCGGAATGAGCAAGAGCTCAAGGTTTTTGTTTGAGCTTCCGGAGCACATTATAGAGAATGAATCGGCATATAAAAAACGCTCCGCACCCGCCGAACCGTCATATTCAAAAGGCTACGGCATGAGTTCGTACAATCCTGTGACGGTTCAAAAGATATTTGAAAGAAGCTCGCAGGCTGCAGCAAAACCCGCGGCACCGAGAACTCCGTCCGAAGCAGGTACTTTTGAGGCGGGACAGAGGATAAGACATGAGAAATTCGGAGAGGGTACGGTGGTAAGCGTTATGGGCTCCGGCAACGCCACGCTTATAACGATAGATTTTAAGTCAGTTGGCGTTAAAAAGCTGGCAGCGGCATACGCCCCGCTTGAAAAGTTATGATGGACAGAATGAAAGAATTGGTCGGACTGCTGAATGGGTATGCAAGGGCGTACTATGTGGAGGGCAGTCCTGTCGTAAGCGATAAGGAATACGATGAGCTGTTTGACGAGCTTCTTGCGCTCGAGGCGAAGCTTGGCGTCGTGCTGCCGTCATCGCCTACCGTGAGGGTGGGCGGAGAGCCGGTTTCGACGCTGAGATCGCACAAGCATGAAAAACGGCTTTGGAGCCTTGACAAGATCAAGACCGAGGGTGAGCTTAATGAATGGGCAGCCCGATGCGAAAAGCTAAAGACCGAATATGAGCAGAGAACAGGCAGAAAGCTGCCGAAGCTTAGCTATGCGCTCGAATACAAGTTTGACGGCCTGACCATAAACCTCACGTATGATAAGGGCGAGCTTCAGCTTGCGGCGACAAGGGGAAACGGCATAACGGGTGAGGATGTTACCGAGCAGGCGAAAACCATCCGTGACGTTCCGCTTACCATACCCTTTATGGGACGCATGGAGGTGCAGGGCGAATGCTATATGAGGCTTTCGGTGCTGGAGGAGCTTAACTCAGTGGGAGAGGAAAGCCTGAAAAGCGCAAGAAATGCGGCGGCAGGCGCACTTAGGAATCTCGATCCGAAGGTCACGGCGAAGCGCAGGTTGTCGTGCTGCTACTACAACATCGGCTACATCGAGGGCAAAAAGTTTGAAACCCATGCGGAGGTGATAGAATTTCTGCGTGAAAACGGCTTTACCGTGAGCGACTTCATGAAGCTTCACAGCGATGTAGGCGAGCTGATGGAAAGCATAAATGCCGTTGGCAAGTTCAGAAACAGCCTCGATTTTCTGATAGACGGCATGGTTATAAAGGTGCTTGATACCGAAACAACGGAAGCTCTCGGCTATACGGAGCGATTCCCGAGGGGAGCGGTCGCATTCAAATTCCCCGCGGAGGAGACCACCACCGTTGTAAAGGACATTACCTGGGGCGTCGGGCGCACGGGTAAGCTCACGCCGCTTGCACATCTTGAGCCTGTAGAGCTTGCAGGTGCGACGATTTCAAAGGCAACGCTCAACAATATGGGCGATATTCTGCGAAAGAGGGTAGGCATAGGCGCAAGGGTTTTCGTAAGACGAAGCAACGACGTGATCCCCGAGATACTTTATTCCGTTGAGGGCGAGGAGGGCGAACCCATCGCAGCACCGGAAAAATGCCCTGCGTGCGGAGCTCACGTCGAACAGCGGGGAGCGCATATATTCTGTACAAACACGCTTGCCTGTCCGCCGCAGATCGTGGCGAGGCTCGTGCATTTTGCGTCCCGAGAGGCGATGAATATAGACGCTTTTTCCGACAAGACGGCAGAACAGCTTGTCGAGGTGCTCGGGATAAAGACCATACCGGAGCTTTACAAGCTTAAATATGAGGAGCTTATAAAGCTGGAAAAGTTTGCGGATGCAAAAACGGGCAAATTGCTTGCGGAAATAGAGAAAAGCAAGGATTGCGAGCTTGCGGCGTTCTTGTATGCACTCGGTATTCCGAACGTGGGTATAAAGACGGCAAGACTGCTTGCAAGGCAATTCGGCACGCTTGAGGGCGTTATAAATGCCGAAGTTGATGCGCTCGTTGCGATGCGTGACATCGGAAACACGGTGGCATCGTCGATAAAGGAGTTTTTTGGCGATGAATCCATAAAGTGCGCCGTGGACGAGCTTCTTGCACTCGGCGTAAAGCCAAAAAGCGAAAGCGGCGATATATTGGAAAGCCCCCTTGCCGGCAAGACGGTGGTTTTCACAGGAACGATGGTGAGGATGGACAGGAAGGCGCTTGAGGCGATGATGGATGATTACGGGGCAAGGGCCGCCGGAAGCGTCAGCAAAAAAACCGACTATGTGGTTGCCGGAGAGGCGGCCGGAAGCAAGCTGACGAAGGCTCGGGAGCTTGGGATAAAGGTGCTTTCCGAGGATGAATTTTTCGATCTGCTCGGTTTGTAAGGGCAGCGGGATTGGAGCAAAACGATGAGAACCGGAAAATTGGACAATGAAGTCTTAAATGACCTGATATTGAAAAAATACAGGCATATTCGCAGTGAGGTAAAGGGCTCGCCGATGATAGGCATGGACTGTGCCGCCGTGGATCTTGGCGGCAGACTTGCCGTGCTGTCAACCGACCCTATCACCGCCGCCGACAAAAACATAGGCAGGCTTACCGTAAATATAAGCTGTAATGATGCGGCTGCGGCGGGTGCAGAACCCATAGGTATGCTTGTAACGCTGCTTGCACCGCCGAGCATAACTCCGGAGGAGCTTGGCAGTATAGCGGATGAGCTTGCGGAGGCGGCGGTTGATGCAAACATAGACATCATAGGAGGACATACCGAGATAACCGAGAGCGTTACACGGGTTGTTACCTCTGCGACTGTGATTGCAAAATCGCTAACCGAAAAGTCGCTTGCATCCGCAAAGCTGCACAGGGGCGACAGTATAGTTATGACAAAGTCTGCAGGAATGGAGGGTGCTGCGATAGTCGCATCCGACTTTGCCGATAGACTGGGTGAGGCGCTGACAGCGGAGGAAATTGAATATGCAAAATCGTTCGTCAGGCGCATAAGCGTTGTTAAGGAAGGCATATATGCGGCGCTTAACGGGGCAAATGCCATGCACGATATAACCGAGGGCGGAGTATTCGGTGCGGTATGGGAAATGGCGCAGGGTGCCGAGTGCGGCGTGGTTGTCGATGTTGATGCTATACCCGTGGAGGATGTGACACGCAAAATATGCGCCGCAGCGGGGCTCGACGTGTACAAACTCATTTCAAGCGGCTCGATGCTCATAGCCTGTCCCGACGGGGATGCTATGGTCGAGGGACTTAGGGAAAACGGCATAGAGGCTGCAGTTATAGGCAAAGCGGAGGGCGACGAGATAATAACGAAGGACAACCGTCCGATACTTCCGCCGCAGTCCGATGAGATTTATAAGCTGTTTTAGAATGTATAAACAAAGGATATAGGGTCTGAATTTATTTTACCGTTAAACTTGCTATCGGGAAACAGGATGTGTTATAATCAAATGATTATGGAAACTATGGAGGCGGCGTGTGATCAAGAGCATGACAGGATTCGGTCGTTGCACGGTTGAAGCTGATAACCGTGTGATAACCATAGAGGTAAAAAGCGTAAACCACAGATATTTGGAGACCTCTTTCAGAATGCCGAGAATTATCGGTTTTATAGAGGAGCCCATGCGCTCCTGCATACAGGGGCGAATAAGCCGAGGTCATGCGGACATATACGTTAGCTACAAAAACTTTCGAAGCGACTCAAAAATCGTAAATATCGACAAAACGCTGCTGGGCGCATATTTGAATGCGGCAAGGGAGGCGGCGGTCGAATTTGGGCTTCGCGACGATTTGGCACTTTCTTCGTCGCTCAGGCTTCCGGACGTTACGAGCATCACGGAGGGCGAGGAGGATACCGAGACGGTTACAAAACTTGCTGTTTCTGCGTTCAACGGCGCACTTGATGGGCTTATAGAGATGCGAAGGCGTGAGGGCGAAAGACTGCATTCGGACTTCATCGCCTGCATCGAAAGGATAGAAGCCATTCATGCGGAGATCGAAAAACGGGAGCCGCAGGTTGTGGTCGAGTATAGGAATAAGCTCAAGGAGAGGCTTGACAACCTGCTCGGCGATGTGAAAATCAGCGAGGACAGGCTCGCCGTGGAGGTCGCGGTCTTTGCGGACCGTGCCAGCATCCATGAGGAAATCGTCAGAATAGTCAGCCATATACGGGAGATAAGGGAGCTTTTAACGAGTGACGGGCCCGTGGGCAGAAAACTCGATTTTCTTGTACAGGAGCTGAACCGTGAGTTCAATACGATAGGCTCAAAGGCGAACGACAGCACCATCTCGGCAAACGTGATCGATGCAAAGGCGGAAATCGAAAAGCTGAGAGAGCAGATACAAAATATTGAGTGACGGGGGATGACAATGCAAAACAATCGTGAAGGACTATTGATAGTTATTTCCGGACCGTCCGGAGTAGGTAAGGGAACGATTTGCAAGATCATACTCGAGAGGAATAAAAACGCAAAGCTTTCCGTTTCCGCAACGACAAGGCAGAAGCGTCAGGACGATATTGAGGGCGTCAATTACTTCTTCAAAACGAAAGAGGAATTTGAGCGCATGATCGAGAACAACGAATTTCTTGAGTATATGCAGGTTTTCGGCATGAACTATTATGGCACGCCGAGAGCGTTTGTTGATGAAGAGCGCAGAAACGGGCATGACATAATACTGGAGATCGACGTTAAAGGTGCAAAAAAGGTGAAAGAGCTTTGTCCCGATGCTGTGCTGATATTCATTGCTCCGCCTACTATGAGCGACATAAAAACGAGGCTTCTCGGTCGGGGAACCGAGTCCCAAAGCGAGATCGAAAGGCGCTTTAACGAGGCATTTTTTGAGATCGGTCACATGGAGCAATATGATTATATCGTAGTCAACGACGTTATCGAAAAGGCGAGCAAGGCGATCCTCGATATAATCGAAGCGGAAAAATGCCGCACCAGCAGAAATGATGAGTTAGTAAAAAGATTTAAGGAGGTTATTGAGTCTTATGATGAATCGTCCGCCGGTAAATGAGCTTGAACAGAAGGTTGGATGCCGCTATGCGTTGGTAACCGTGGTTGCAAAGAGGGCAAGGCAGATAATGCAGAATCCCGATGTTGACTCCGGCATAAAGCCCGTGTCGGCAGCCATTGAAGAGCTTTATGAGGAAAAGCTCAAGATAAAGAACGTTGGAGAATAATTTGTGAAAAGCGGGCTTTCCGAAACGGGAAGCCTAATTTCATAGAAGGAGTTATATGTACGCACGGGTGATCGTCGATATAGCGAATGCAAACGTTGACCGCACGTTCCATTATTTGGTGCCCGAGGGGATGGAAGTCCTGCCTGGGCATAGAGTGATGGTTCCTTTCGGTGCGGGCAATCGCCGAACGGAGGGGTTTGTGATCGAAATTACCGACGAGCTGCCGGAAAAAAACTTTGAAATAAAGCCGATACTCGGCACGATGGAGGCGTACACAGTCCTGCTGCCCGAGCAGCTTGAGCTTGCCGAGTGGATACAGGCGAATTACAGGTGCCTGTATGTTGATGCGCTCCGGCTGATGATACCCGCACAGCTAAGGGGAGGCAGGGTGAAGGAAAAACGCATAAAAACGGTGCGCCTTGCCGACGGAATGGACATTGAGAACGTGCGAGAGCTGCTGATGACAAAAAAAGGAAAGGTGCGCTCGCCGATACAGCTTGAAGTCGTTGAGCTGCTCAATCGGCTGAACACACCCATGAGCCTGACGGATATTTATGGGTTTATACCGAATTCCCAGACCGCTGTCCGAAGCCTTACGGAGAGAGGAATACTTATTGAGGAGGGCTTTGTAACCTTCCGCTCGCCATATACCGAAAGCGTGCAGGGGGACACCGCCCTTGTGCTGAACGATGGGCAGAGGGCGGCGCTTGACGGGATCAAAACGGGACTTGAAAAGCGCAGTGGCGTATATTTGCTGCACGGCGTCACGGGAAGCGGAAAAACCGAGGTTTATATGAATGCGATTGCCGCAGTTACCGCCGAGGGAGGCACGGCCATCACACTTGTTCCTGAAATATCGCTTACACCGCAGACGGTTGACAGATTCAAACGCCGCTTCGGCGATACCGTGGCGGTACTGCACAGCAGGCTGAGCGCCGGCGAAAGATACGACGAATGGCGGCGGATACGGCTCGGAAAGGTCAAGGTGGTGGTGGGAGCGAGAAGTGCGCTCTTTGCGCCGCTTGAGAATTTGCGCCTGATAATAATCGATGAGGAGCATGAGCCAAGCTATCAATCAGAAAAGGCACCCCGATACATTGCCTCCGAGGTGGCGGCAAAAAGATGCAGGCTGTCCGGAGCGGTGCTGGTTCTTGCGAGCGCAACGCCGTCCGTGCCGGATTATTTCAAGGCAAAAAGGGGCAGATATGCCCTGCTTGAAATGCCGGAGAGAATATCCAATATCCCGATGCCGCACGTGGAAACGGTCGATATGCGAAACGAGTTCATGGAGGGCAATAACAGCATATTCTCCGCAAAGCTGTATGAGGAACTCAAAAACTGCCTTGAGGCGGGGGAGCAGGCGATACTGTTTGTAAACAGGCGAGGCTATTCTACGTTCGTATCCTGCAGGGGCTGCGGAAGCGTTATTAAGTGCGACCGATGCGATGTTTCGCTGACATATCATAAGCTTGAGGGTGTGCTGAAGTGCCACTATTGCGGAAGGGTAATGCGCCTTCCGAAGCTCTGTCCCGAATGCGGCAAGCCCTACCTGAAATACTTTGGCATCGGCACACAGCAGGTGGAGGAACAGTTTATTAAGACCTTCCCCGGGTACGCCTGCCTGCGGATGGATACCGATACCACGACCGGCAAAAACTCGCACAGGGATATTTTGAAGGCGTTTGAAAAAGGCGAGGCGAGCGTGCTTATCGGCACGCAGATGGTCGCAAAGGGGCTTGACATACCCAACGTAACACTCGTTGGAGTTATTGCGGCAGACTCTATGCTGCATATTCCTGATTTCAGGAGCTGCGAAAGAACATTCCAGCTTATTACTCAGGTGGCAGGCAGGGCAGGGCGAAAGTCAAAGCAGGGGCGGGTTATACTGCAGACCTATTCGCCAGAGCATCCGGCGATAGAGTTTGCATCAAAGCACGATTATTGCGGATTTTACGAATATGAGATAGAGCAAAGGCGCAGAGCGATGTTTCCGCCGTATTCGCTGTTTATGCGGGTGCTGTTCACCTCGGTCGATGAACAGACGGCGGAGCAGCTTTCCGAAGAGGCGGCGGAGGGCATACGCAGGGCGCTTGAGAGCGTTATAGCGAAAAACGGCGGCAGCAGAAGGGAAGTCCTGCTTGTGCTTGCTTCACCTTCGCCCGTGAAGAAAAGACAGGGAGAATACAGGTATCAGGTACTTATAAAGCTTGCACGAACGAAGAATGCCTCCGATATGATAGATGCCGTTTATGATTACATGGCAAAGAAGGATCCGCACGGACTTTCGGCGATACAGATAAATCCCAACGATATGTTTTGATATAAATAAGCAGCTCCGACAAAAGGCGCTGCTTGATTTATCGTATTTTTTCCACGAAGGGTGAGTTTCCCGTCAGCCGACACGCAGCTCTGCCAATATGACCTCGGGACGGTTATTTATACGCACGGGGAAGGCGCTGTTTCCTATGCCGCGGCTTATTATCATGTTAGTGTCGCCTTCGGCAAAAAGCCCTGCATCGTATTTTGGGAAAAAACCCTGATCGGGCGTGAACAAGCCTCCGACAAAAGGAAGCCTTATTTGTCCACCATGGGCGTGACCGCTGAATATTAAGTCTATATCGGCCTCGGTATACAATTCAAAAAATTCCGGACGGTGGGAAAGCAGTATGCTGTACTCGCCGTTGTTGCTTTTGATATTGTTTAGGTGCGCCCTTATGATTGCATCTTCCGGGGAAATGTAATTTCCCATTGAATAGTAACCGGCAAAGTCTGGGTCCGCCAAACCGAGCAAAGCGATGGACGCTCCGTCCTTCTTGATGGTAACACGCTCGTTTTGCAGCACGACAACGCCCAAAGCCATCAGCCTCTCCTTGAGCTCACGATACTCGGGAAGCCGTGCTTCATGATTGCCGGGGACGTAGAAGCATGGGGAGATCGCCATTGCTTCTTCGACAAAATGCAGCGCAGCCTCAATATTCGTTCTGCGTGAATCCACTAAATCGCCGGTTATAACGATAATATCCGGCTCTGCCTCGTTCAGCATGTCGAGCAGTTTTTCGTTGCCCCTGCCGATTTGGGTGTTGTGGAGATCGGAAATATGGGCAATGCGGCAGCCGTCGAATTCGGTCGGCAGCCTTTCGCTTGTTATGGTGTACGGGGTGAGTTCCAACGCCTTGTTGCCCCAGATGACCCAAACGGAAAGCGCCGTCAAAACGACAGCGGCGAGGACACATAATATTATCGAACGTTTCTTTTTGACAGCCATTAAAACACCTGTCGGTATGGATTCACAGCACCCATGCTTTTTTTGTGGGCGCATGAATTTTGCACGGCGTCTTTCCTTTATTACGGCAGTTTTCTTCCGCAGTTGTTGCAGTATTTAAAATCGCCGTCAACGGCCGCACCGCAGTACGGACAGAATTTGTTGTCAAAATCGGTCGTTTGCGTGTGCGCACTTTGAGGCGCTCCGAAACGCATATTCAATGGATCGGGCTCCTCATTTCCGTCGGTTATGTCGAACGCAGAGTAGCGGTTTTTGCCTGCTGCATTTTTGAAATTATAGACCGTTATGGCGATGGCTATGCCCGTCCAGATAACGCCGAACAGGGCGAAAATACCGCTTATACGAGATGTCAGAATCGTCCAAAGGATGCCGAAGCCTATCATGGCTATCCCCACAATACCGCCCAACATCGAAGGACCCCTGCCGGGTTTAATGCTCTTCATTTTGCTGCCCTCCTTTTTAAAGAATCTCTCTCAGCTTGTCGAGAAATGCTTTTTCACCGACGGTGTTGACCTTGAAAAACGTCGCCTGACTTCCGCCGGATGTGATTGCAGACAGACATATCGGTCCGCTGCCGCTTTGAAACAGCGTAATGTTCATGCTTACACGATTGCCGCCGAAATAGCTGTACCTTTCAAACACACGTACACTGCATCTTGCGGTCTCGCCGTAAAAATCGCTGGCGTCCTCCAGCGTTGCCGATATGCTTCCGCTGAGTATCCCGCTTTCTATCCGATGAAGTATTTGGTTAAAATCTCCGTACAAAGTATGTTCCAGTTTTGCCACGTCAGTTTACCTCCTTATTCAAAATCGAGCATCGCACGTGCAATATCAAATTTGAGCGATGCGTATTTTTCATCGGTTGGCATATCGAGTGCAACGATCACGAGGCGTTCGTCCTCGGGGGCAACGTTTACTCTGTAGCCGACAAACCACGATATGGCACGGGTTTTGGAATCGTCCATCTCTGCGGTTCCCGTCTTTCCGGCTATGGTATAGTTTTTTACCCTGAGGGGACGCCCCGTACCGTTGTAATCGGGGCTGACAACGTGCTCGAGCATAGGGGTCAGCTTGTCGATGATATAGTCCGAAACGACGTCCTCACGCCAAACCGAGGGAATGTGCTCCCAAACGACCTCGCCCATATCCGAATCGCCGGAGTGAAGTGCTCTGACGATATACGGCACGGGTATGTCGCCGCCGTTGGCGAATGCGGAAAACATGGCGGCTGCCTGCAGCGGAGTTACGAGAAGCTCTGCCTGTCCGTACCCCATATCTGCAATCATACCCTTAGTAACTTCTTTATCTTTGTTTACAAGGTTGGGCGAGGAAACGCTCAGGTCGAAGTCAATGGCTTCGTCGAAGCCTATTTTCTCCAGATATGCCACGAAATCCTCCGCACCGACCAGCAAAGCGGCGTTTGCAAAGTAGATATTGTCGGAATGTATCATGGCATTGTGCAAATTGAGAGGCGTGCTTCTTACCTTTACCTCCGCACGCTTTATGGCGTGCCATTCCCATGGACCGTGTCCGACGGGCTTCCAATAGTCATCTACTATCTCCTCCGAAAAAACGTAGTCGGTGGTGATGGCGTTGTTGGAAAGCGCAGCGGCGGCGGTAAAGGGCTTCAATATCGAGCCCGGGGGATAGGCGTAGCGTGTGGCCTTGTTGAGAAACGGCGAATTGGGCGCATTTTTGATCAGATTTACCCTTTCCTCGCTGCTGCCGGACGTCATAATGTTAAGGTCAAACGTCGGATACGACGCCATTGCCTGAATTTCACCCGTTTTCGGGTTCATAACTACCACAGCGCCGGAGGTTTTTTCGCCGAAAAGCGTGTGCTCCATAACCTCGTCGAGACGAAGCTGCAGGGGCATATTTATGGTAAGCTCGATGTCACGACCGTTAATTGCGTGCCTGGTGAAAATGACGCTCTTTCTTTCTCCGGCCTCGCTTTTTATGTAATAATAATAGCCGTCTGCACCTCGAAGCTCCGCTTCATACTTGCTTTCAAGTCCCGAAACACCCACAATGGAGTCGTCGGTATAAAGCCCCATATAGCTTTCCCGCCCTTCGTTGAGACTGTCCTTCCTTTCGGGGGATATTGCGCCTATATAACCAATCGTCTGGGCGAGCGTTTCCGCATACGGATAGCTGCGTGTTTCGCCGAAACTGCCGCTGTCCATCAAAATGCCATCCACGAGCAAAAGATTTTCCTCGGTAAATTGGTCGAGCTTGCTCGGGTGAAGCTGTACGATTATCGCAAGATCGTTGTAGGCTTTGTCCAAGGCGGCTTCCACTTCCTCGGGGGATATTTGAACGCCTGTGCCGGAAAGAAGCTCTGTAACCTGACTGACAAAAAGGGTCTCCTCGACTATCTTTGACGGAACAGCGCAGACGGAGACATACCCGACGGTTTCCGCCAGAATATAGCCGCCGGGAGCGTATATTTCGCCCCTTGAGGCGATCAGCGTACCCTTTGCTACGCTATCGCCCCATGTCATATCGGGCAGCAGCAGTGAGGGAGACCATTCTATTTTCCAAACACCTTTTTCGAGGTTTGCGGTGAGCTCGAAGCTGTTTGTCAGGGTGCCGCAGTCGGAGGACTGATAGTTCATCGTGTAGCGTATTACCGCCATATATTCACCGTCGAGAGACGACGTCACCGAATAAGAGATGGAATCAATGTTAAGCGTGGAAAAGAACGAATCGTAAAGGCTTACAAATTCGTTGTATGAGACGGCTTTACTCTCGGATACGGGGCGTTGAAAATTCTCCGTACCCACTTCGACGCTTTCGCCGGATTCGGCTGTGCGCTTGCAGGAGTCGCTTATTAAATCATAGCAGGCGCTGTAATTTCTGCTGCAGATATTGTCCAGAAATTCCAAACAGACGTCGTAGCCGCCGCTTGTGTCACAGCCGCAGAAGGTGGATAAGGACAGTATAAAAATGCATGCCAGGGCGATACAGAGACCGCGTTTCATTTGTTAAACCTCCTGAAAGCATAAATAACAAATCATATACTTCATTATAAGCCAGAATGCACCCATTGGCAAATAGTTTGTTCGATGGGAAAAGTAATGTAAAGAAAGCCCCGAGGCTGTACGCATCGGGGCTTTTGATATAACGGTATCAGCCGCATTTGCTGTATCCGCAGGCACGGCATATAACGCAGCCACCCTCATGCTCCATGGGTGCGCCGCACTCGGGGCAGGGTGAGCCCTCGGGGAGCGGCGGCTGTACGGCAGGCTTTGCGGTGGGCTGTACGTTGGCCTGTGCAGAGACTTCATTTATTTTTTCACGGGCAAGATTTTTGGCTCTGTCTTCCTCGGCTTTTTTAAGCACTCTTGCGATGGCGTCGGGGCAGGAAAGCACCTTGATGTTGGGATTTGTTGCCCTTTGGCGGAGTGTAGAGTGGCAGCGAATGCCGCTGAGCTGCTCGATTATCTCATCGACGGCCATTCCGGAGCGCAGCGCCGTGGAGATAAGACGGCTTGTAGCCTCGCTTTGGCTGGGACATCCGCCCGCACGTCCGAGGTTGGTGAACACCTCGCAAATTCCCTGGTCATCGTAGTTTACGGTAACGTAAAGGTTGCCGCAGCCGATAACTACCTTTTCGGTTATCCCGTGCGTGACGTCGGGGCGAGTCCTCGGGGCGACCTTTGAAGACTCGGAGGGTGCGGCAGCGGGGGCTTTTGCTTTCGTTCCTATATAAAGCACCTGCTCGTCACGGCTTCCGTCACGGTAGATGGTGACTCCCTTGCAGCCGAGCTTATATGCAAGCGTATATACTTCGGCAACGTCCTGCTTGGTGGCGGAGTTGGGGAAGTTTACGGTTTTGGAAACCGCATTGTCGGTATAGCTCTGGAACGCCGACTGCATCCTTATGTGGTAAATGGGGGATACGTCGTGTGCGGTAACAAATACTTTCTTTATATGCTCGGGTACTTCGGGAATGTTGTGCAGAGAGCCTTCCTTGGCAATCTTTCGCATAAGTTCGCCGGAATAGAAGCCCTCACGCTTTGCAACTTCCTCGAAATACGGATCTATCTGGATGAGCTCATCGTTGTCCATTACGTTCCTTACGAAGCAAAGGGCGAACATGGGCTCAATGCCGCTTGATGCACCGCAGATGATGGATATGGTTCCGGTGGGAGCGATGGTGGTGCAGGTGGAGTTCCTTAACGGGCGTCCCGAGCTGTAAGTGCTTTCGGCAAATAGCGGGAACGCACCCCTGACCTCGGCAAGCTCCTCAGAAGCCTTGTGAGCTTCGGTGTTTATAAAGTGCATGATGCTGCGGCCGAGCTCAATGCCCTCCTCGGAGTTATAGGGGATACCGAGCTTATACAGAATATCCGCAAAGCCCATTACGCCGAGACCGATTTTTCTTGTTGCACGGGTGCGTTCGGCAATTTCGGGCAGGGGATAGTTGTTTGCATCTATTACATTGTCGAGGAAATGAACGGCAAGCCGCACGACACGCCTGAGCTCGTCGTAATCGACGGAGTATGCGCCGTTCTCGTTTTTAAGAAGCTTCGCAAGGTTGATCGAACCCAGGTTGCAGCTTTCGTAGGGGAGGAGAGGCTGTTCGCCGCAGGGGTTGGTTGCTTCGATTTCGCCTACAGAGGGAACCACGTTGTCACGGTTGAGCCTGTCAAGGAAAATAATGCCCGGCTCGCCGTTTTTCCATGCCTTTTCAACGATGAGGTTGAACACTTCAACGGCATTGAGCTCACCCTTGATCTCTCCACTTCGGGGATCAACGAGATTGTAATTCGTTCCGCGTTCGACCGCCTCCATAAACGCCTCGGTAATGCCAACGCTTATGTTGAAGTTGGTTATGTCGCTGTTTTCGCTTTTTGCCTTTATGAACGAAAGAATGTCGGGATGGTCGATACGGAGTATGCCCATGTTTGCTCCGCGGCGTGTTCCACCCTGCTTTACGGCTTCGGTTGCGGAGTTGAATACCTTCATGAAGCTGACGGGACCGGAAGCTACGCCGCCGGTGGAACGGACGGGAGCGCCCGCCGCACGAAGTCTGGAGAACGAAAATCCCGTGCCGCCGCCGCTTTTATGGATAAGTGCAGCGTGCTTGACCGCATCGAAAATATCCGTCATGGAATCGCCGACGGGCAACACAAAGCAAGCCGAAAGCTGTCCCAGAGCCTTACCCGCATTCATAAGGGTGGGGGAGTTGGGCATAAACTTCAGCGATGCCATCAAATCATAAAATTTTGCGGCAAGCGCATCTACATCGCCGCCGTAGGCCGCATCGGCTGCGGCGATGGCCTTTGCCACACGCTCGAACATACCCTTGGGCGTCTCGATGACTTTGCCGTTTTCATCCCGTGAAAGGTATCGGCGCTCAAGCACGGTGAGTGCATTTTTACTCAAAATAGGTTCCATATTGTCCTCCAAAGTCGATTGACGCATATATGTGTTTTATTATGCGAACTCTGCGTCGGTATGTTTATACCATAACCAAGGCGGACCTGTCAATACAAAAAATACTATATCTTGTGGTTGAAGTCAAAAAGAAACACAAGATATAGTGTTACACGCTTTCGTCAAACGATGTGCCAAAAAGTAAAATTCATACAAAATTCAAACAAAAGGACGTATCTCAACGGTTTTTAATGATATAATAGACAACGAAATCACTACCTGGAGGTAAAACCGTGAAAAAACTGTTGTCAATAATTTTGGCTGCCCTTATTTGCTTCGGAGGCATAACGACCGGAGCGCTTGCCATAGAGGAAAAAGAGGAAAGGGTGGTAATAGGTGCGGACCTTAACGAAAAGCAAATTGCCGGAATTTACAAAACCTTCGGCTTGGAGCAGGGAAGGGTCAAGGAGCTTAAAGTTACGAACGCCGAGGAAAGGGAATATTTTGAGGATGTTCTGCCCGACGAACGCCTCGGTCGTGTGGCACTTTCGTGCGTATATATACGGATGCTTGACGAGGGCGAGGGACTTTCCATCAGTACAAGCAACATAAACTGGTGCACCGAAGAAATGTATGCCAATGCACTTGCGACCGCAGGCATAACCGACGCCGAGGTCGTCATAACCGCCCCGTATCCGCTTTCGGGAACCGCTGCCCTTACGGGCATTTATAAGGCGTATGAGGATATAACCGGCGAAAGCCTCGATCCCGATTCAAAGGATATTGCTGCCGAGGAGCTGATAACCACGGGCGAGCTGGCCGACATGATCGGAAGCGAGGAAGCCACGAGGATAATCAACGAGCTTAAAAAGATACTCGGCAATATAAAGACCATGTCCGACGACGAGGTCAGGGCAGAGATAATCCGTATTGCAGATATGTACAACGTACGCCTCACCGACTCTCAGGTCGAGCAGCTTTTAAGGCTTTGCCGAAACCTGCAGAATCTGAACGTTGACGGCATTCAGGAAAGGATGCTCTCGTGGCTCAGGGCCGCCGAGGATGCGGAAAGATCATCAAAAACCTTTGCGGCCGTTTGGAAAAAGGTCAGGGAGTTTTTCCAGGGGATAATAGACTTTATAGGCGGTCTGTTCGGCGGCAATTAACTTTCCTGCCCCTCTATATAGGCGTCGATTTCGGATAGCGAATCAAACAGGACACCTTTCTCAAGCTCGAGCAGGGTGTCCTCGCTCATGTCATCAAGACCGATGGTGGTCACGCAGACGCTTTCGTATGTGTTTTCATCGGTTTTAAGCACATAGAGAGCCTCCGCACCGGCGATAAGCATATAGTGATTCGGACAGGGAACGTCGTGTGGAACGTGGAGTGTCCATTGATCGTCCGAAACCGTTATTTCGGTTATTCCGTCGAACAGCTCCTTCAGTTCGGAAGCGCTCTTGCCGCATAAGTCCTCCTTAAGCTGCAGACTTACCGTATGCTCACAGCCCGAAAATAAATGCAGCATAAACACGGTTGTGTTTTCGCTGATAACGGAGCCTTCGGTTTTGGAAACGGGGTTGTCAAAGGGTGTTGCGGTCGGCTCCTGGTTGGAGTAGGAGTTGTGCTGACCTTCGTTCGGGGCGGTGCCCTTTGGTATGGCGCATCCCAAAATACCGCCCAGAAGCAGCGCCGAAACAAGCGCACCCACCGCATAAACGGGGCGCACAGAGAGTATTTTCTTCATAAATAATCGCCTCCTTTTTACGGAAGTATTTCCGAAAGAGGCGATATGTATTCAGTTCTCTTTTTTTAGTAGTTCAAGCTGTTTTTGGGCTTCCTCCCATGCTTCGTAAAGCTCTCGGAGCTTCGCCTTCAGCCGCTCCGCTTCCTCGGCAAGCTCTCCCGCTTTTACGTAGTCGCAGGCGATTTCGGGGGAGGCGAGCTTTTCGTTCAGCTCGGCAAGCTGCTCCTCGGTCATTTCAATTTTTGCCTCTATGCGGGAGATTTCGCCGTTTTGCCTGTTTATACGGGCGGTATGCTCCTTTTGAAGGCGATAGGCGTTTTTCTGGCGTTCGCCCGCTGCGGATGCAGGCTTTTCCCCGGACGCTGCCGCTTTCCTTTCGCTGCGTTCCCTTACGAAGTCGTCGTAATTTCCCGTATAGCACTCCAAACGCCCGTCCTGCATATAGAATATCCTGTCTGCCAAGCGGTTGACGAGGTATCTGTCATGGGTGACGATGAGCATTGCCCCCTTGTACTCGTCGAGCGCATTTTCAAGCGCATTTCTGGAAGCGATGTCGAGATGGTTTGTCGGCTCGTCGAGCAGCAGCAGATTCGCATCGGATAAAATCAGCTTCAGAAGCTGCAAACGGGCCTTTTCGCCGCCCGAGAGACAACTGACCTGCTTTTGCACGTCGTCGTTGGTTCTGAATAAAAATGCCGCAAGCGCATTCCTTATCTGTGTGTGCGAGAGCCTTGCGTAATGATCGCCCCATACCTCGTTCAGCACCGTATTTTCGGGAGAAAGCTGGGAGAGCGTCTGGTCATAATAGCCCGGGCGAACCCTTGCACCGAGAGAGAATGTGCCGCCATCGCTTTTGAGTATGCCGGCAAGTATCTTGAGCAGGGTGGTTTTGCCGCAGCCGTTCGGTCCGAGAAGAAAAATTCGTTCGCCTTTCAGCACGTGCATATCCACGCCGCTCAGCACCTCGTTTTTGTCGAAACGCTTTTTAAGATCGGCGGCGATTATAACGTCGTTGCCCGTCAGCTCGTTTGCGGAAAATCCGAATTGAATGGTGGCAAGCTCGTTTTCGGGCTCAACAAGGGTTGCTTTAAGGCGCTCGATCTGTTTCAGCTTTGAGGCGATGGTAACATAGTTTCGCTCCTGATTCCATCGCTTTTGTTGCTCTACGATGCCGTATATTCTGCGGATCTCACGCTGAGTGTTGCGATAGTGCCTGAGTTCGATCTCCTTTGCGGTGGCACGCTTTTCCATGTGCGCAGAATAATTTCCTCTTGAAACGAAGAGCTCACCGGATTTAAGCTCCATGGTCTTTGTCGTGACCTTGTCGAGAAAATATCTGTCGTGGGAGACGACTATAAATGCGTGATTGTATGAACAGAGGAAGTCCTCAAGCCACTCCACGCTTTCAATATCAAGGTGGTTTGTGGGCTCGTCGAGCAGCAAAAGGTTTGCATTTGAAAGCAAAAGCCTTGCAAGCTGTGCCTTGTTGCGCTGACCACCGCTGAATGATGAGAGAGGACGAGCGAGCTCCCCGTCGGAAAATCCAAGACCGAGCAGGACCGAGCGGGTGCGTGAACGGTACGTCATTCCGCCGTTTGACTCGTATTCATCCTGAATGCGGTGTTGACGCATTATGAGCCTGTCAAGCTCCTCGGGGGCAGCAACGGACAGCCTTTGCGAAATATCGGCAAGTGCTTCCTCGGCATGGATCAGCTCGGAAAAAACAGACAGAGCGTATTCAAACAGAGTTGAATCGCCGCTGTCGGCGTGCTGTTGAAGGAAGCCGATCACGGTTTCGCTGCCGTAATATATCGTACCCCCGTCGGGAGCATCCCACCCGGAGAGCATATTCAGTATCGTAGTTTTGCCGCAGCCGTTTGCGCCCACAAAGCCGATATGATCCTTGCTGTCCACCTCAAAGCTTATATTTTCAAACAGGGTAAAGTCGCCGAAAGACTTTTTTATTCTGTTCACAGATAAAAGAGCCATAAGCCCTCCGAAATTTTTTATTAAATTATAGCATAGAATTTAAATGTTTACATATAAAGTTATTGGAATTTGGTCGAAATGTGTTATATAATAGAAACATGGAAGAAAGTAGCATCAAAAAAGCCGTCAAAATAAGGCTGCCTAAAATAAACGTAAAATGGATCGTGAGCATCACAGCGGTGCTCCTCGTTTCCGTGTTTGTAATGATACCGTTCGTTATGCCTCTCAAAAGCGGAATGGGCGGAATATCGGTCGGACACAGCATAAATTATGTGCCGCCGACCGTAACGCTCCCCCAAACAACCGCGACTGTGACCGCTGCCCCCACCCAAGCTCCTGCCGTTGTCGAAACGCAGCAGCCCGTCGAGGCTGTGAGACTGCTCTACAGCGTGGGTGACAGAGCCGAAGAAATACTTACCGTGCAAATGCGGCTGACGGAGCTTGGATACCTTGCTTCCGACGAGCCCTCCGACTATTTTAACATGTCGCTTGAAAATGCGATAATTCTGTTCCAACGCACCCATAATCTGCTTCAAAGCGGTGACATTGACGAGGAACTGTGGGAGCTTATCTGCTCCGACAGCGCATTGGAATATGCCATTGAGCAGGGTGACAGGGGAAACGACGTAAAAATGCTGCAGGCGAGGCTGGCTGCGCTCGGATATTATAACGACAAGCAAAACGGCTATTTCGGACTTGCGACACGTGACGCCTTTGAGCTGTTTCAGGCAATGAACGGACTGGTTGTGAACGGACGTGCCGATGCGTTTGCCTTGGATACGCTTTATTCCTACGACGTTGTGCACAGCGATGGAACGGTAGCGACACCCGTCCCCGTAAGTACGCCGAAGCCGACGGCAACGCCGAAACCGAAACCCTCGCAGACGCCAAAACCCTCGCAAACGCCGAAGCCGACCGACGGCACAGCGCCCCAGCCCACCCCGACGCCGACCGAGCCTGCCGAGACCCCAACGCCCGTGGGCGGCGTGGAAGGTTTCATACAGGTGCTTAAAGACCAGCTCGGAAAGCCCTATGTATATGGTGACGAGGGTCCCGATTCGTTCGACTGTTCGGGGCTGATATACTATTGCCTGAATAAGATAGGAATACAAATCGGAAGGCTTAACGCCGCAGGCTATTCAAATATTAGCAGTTGGGAAAAGGTGGAGGATGAGGATGATCTTCGCCGCGGCGATTTGATTTTTACCAAGACCTCGAGCGGCAGGATCGACCATGTGGGCGTATATCTTGGCAGCGGAAAATATATCCACGCATCTACATCGTCCGGTGCCGTCGTAATTTCATCGTGGAACGACTGGATGAGCAACAAATTCTCTCACGGGAGGCGTATTTGGAGCTGACAGGGGAAAGGGTATAGCTTTTTTAGCTTTCGGTAATAAATACCGGTTTAAAATCGAGATGGTCGCATGAAACAAGGCGATAGCAGACCTCATTTTTTATGCCCTCAAACGCACCCTTGCAGGCTTTGTCGTGCAGATGCGCATAAACAACGTGTTCAACGTTAAATTCCTCGAACAGATCCGTAAAGCCCGAAGGGGCTCTTTTTTCGTTAAGGGGGGGAAAATGCGACATGCAGATAATGCGTTTCCCGCTGTCGGCGGAGGACAGGGAAAGACGCATGCGAATAACCTCACGGCTGTAGATCTTGTTATCATCCTCTTTGAAAAGCGAGGAGCCGGGGCAAAGCCAGCCCCTTGAGCCCGCAAAGCAAAAATCGCCAATGCTCAGGCTGTCGTTTTGTATCGCACCCATGCCTTGCGGGAGCAAAAGCCTGATTTTGGTCAAGGAGTTCCACCAATAATCGTGGTTGCCCTTTATTATCAGCTTTGTTCCGTTTAATTTTGCAATACTGTTTAAATCCTCGACCGCCTCCTCGAGCTTCATTGCCCATGAAATATCCCCAGGAATCAGCACAACGTCGTCTTTACCGACAATTTCCTGCCATGTATCACAAATACGCTCGAAATGGTTGTTCCACTTCGAACCGAAAATGTCCATAGTTTTGTCGTGACTTCCGGGAAGATGGAGGTCGCCAATCGAGAAAACCTTCAATCCGTATGCTCTCCCACTGTATCGGTGCTTGAAATAACCGTGCTTCCGAGCGCACCGTAATCCGTGACGATCGAGCCTATGCGTTCGCACAGCTCGTCCCTGCCCTGCTTGGTCTCGGAGGAAAACGGTATCGCAAACGGCGGAGCGCCGAGCGCCTTTGCGGCGGCACGGGCCGCCTGCTGTCTTTTGGAAACCGCTATTTTATCGGCTTTTGTGGCGATGAGCGTAAAGGGAATACCGTAGTAGATTATCCACTTGAACATCTGCTTATCGTCGGCTGTGGGCTCATGGCGAATATCTATCAGCATGAAAATATGCGTAACACGTCCGGATGCCAAATAACCCTCGATAAGGCTGCCCCATTTTTCCTGTTCGCCCTTGGGTGCCTTGGCAAAGCCGTAGCCTGGGAGGTCAACGAGGAAAAAGCTGCTGTTGTTTAAGGCAAAGAAGTTTATCAGTCGTGTTTTCCCGGGGGTCTGGGAGGTTTTGGCGAGCTTTGAGTTGTTGCAGAGTGCATTTATCAAACTGGACTTTCCGACATTGCTCTTGCCTACCATTGCAATCTCGGCACCGATGGGCTCGGGATATGAGCCGCCGGCACCGGTGCTTGTGATAAATTTTGCGTTCTTTATTGTGAAAACGCCCATTCTATTACCGTCTTTCCTTAAATGTTTCGGCGAGCAGAGTGCGGCATTCCTTCTCAAGCACGCCGCCGACAACTCTAAAGCTGCCGCCGAGAGCGCCGCTTGCAAGGTCAACTGCGGAGAAGCAGGCTCCCGCCCTTTGATCGTATGCGCCGAAAATTACCTCGTCGATGCGGGAGTTCAATATTGCACCCGTACACATTGCGCAGGGCTCGAGCGTTACTATCAGCGAGCATCCGTTCAGCCGCCAGCTTCCGAGTATCTTACAAGCCTGCTCGATTGCAATAAGCTCTGCGTGGCGTGTGGCGTCGTGTGCCGATTCGACAAGGTTGTGCGCCCTTGAGATGATGCGCCCGTCCTTTACGATCAAGGCACCCACGGCGATCTCACCCGAGGAAAGCGCATTGTGCGCCTCCTCGAGCGCAATTTGCATGTAGGCTTCCGCTTCGCTTATTCGCATTGGAAAATGGCTTCCCTGATTATTTCGCCCACGGTGGGGTGGGGGAATACGAAGCGCTTTGCCTGTTCAACGGTTATGCCGAGCTCGACCATGAGCGCAGCGATCATTATGAACTCCGAGGCATAGTTGCAAAGGGCGTGTGCGCCGACGATCTTCCTCGTGTTCTTTTCGACTATCAGCTTGAAAATGCCGTCGCCGCCCTCGTTTTCGGCAAGATAGCGGCCCGAGAAGCGCATGGGGAGCTTTACAACGGAAACCTCGATTCCCTTAGCGGCGGCAGTGGCCTCGGTAAGACCTACCGCACCGAGCTCGGGATTGGTGTATATAACGGAGGGGATGGCCGCATAATTCACCGCATCGTCGATGCCGAGGATATTGTTTACGGCAACCTCCGCCTCTCTGTAAGCGGTATGCGCAAGCATGGATTTTCCGTTTACATCGCCGGCGGCATATACATTTTCAACGTTTGTACGCATCTTTGCGTCGGTGACTATAGCGCCTCGGTTCGTTTCTACGCCTATCGTTTCAAGCCCGAGTTCGCTTGTCGATGCACGCCTTCCGATGGAAAGGAGGACTTTGCTGCAGGGGATGGTGCAGCCTTCGCCGTTGAGCTCATAGTTTACGCAATCGGCACCGACTGAAGTGACCTTTGCGCCGAGAATGAACTTCATGCCCTTTTTCTCGTAGTTTTTGCGGAGAATGGCAGTCAGCTCCGCATCGTTCTCGCCTGCGATATGGTCAAGCATTTCTATAATGCTTACCGATGCGCCTATTGAGTTAAAGTACGACGCCATCTCCAGACCGATTACGCCGCCGCCGACAACGACGAGGCTTTCGGGAACGGCTGCGAGAGAAAGCACCTCTTTGTTGGTGAGTACAAAGCCGCTGTCGAGTCCTTCACGAAGCCCGGGAATGGGAGGCACGGCAGGCTGTGAGCCGGTCGCTATGAGCAGTTTTTCACCCTCGTAGGTTTCTTCACCGACGGAAACGGTGAAATACCCGTCATCGGTCCTGCCGGTTATCATAGCCGTTCCGTTTATAAGCGTCGCACCGTTTGCTTTCAGAGTGGATTTGATTCCGCCGGTCAGAAGCTTTATGACCTTGTTCTTTCTGGCGACCACCGCCGCATGGTCAAATGCTATGTCCTCGGTGGTAACACCGTATTTCTTGCCGTTTTTCGCGCCGTCATACAGCTTTGCACTGTAAAGCAGGGTCTTTGTGGGGATGCAGCCTTCGTTTAAGCATACGCCTCCCACGTTGTCCTTTTCGATGCAAAGCACGCTTTTGTTTTCCTTTGAGGCTCGTTCGCTCGCAAGGTATCCGGCAGGACCTCCTCCGATAACTATGATGTCATAACGCATTGTTCTTTACTCCTTTATTTGTTGTTATTGATGGCTGCTTTGATATAGCTTGCAAACAGGGGGTGCGGCTCGTCCGGTCTGGAGGTAAACTCCGGATGGAACTGTACGCCGACGAACCAGGGGTGTCCGTCAAGCTCAACTATTTCAACAAGATCCCTTTCCTCATTTATGCCGGTTATTTTCATGCCGGCTGCCGACAGCATATTGCGGTAGCTGTTGTTGAACTCATAGCGGTGGCGATGCCTTTCGCGGATGATTTCGCTGTTGTACGCTTTGCGGGCTATAGAGTCGGGGGAGAGCCTGCAATCATAGCCGCCAAGACGCAGAGTGCCGCCGATATTGTCGATGTTGCCTATTTGGTCGGGCATGATGTCGATAACGGGGTGAGGCGTTTTCGGATTGACCTCGGACGAGCTTGCATCGGCAAGTCCGAGAACGTTCCTTGCAAATTCGATTACCGCCATCTGCATGCCAAGGCATATCCCGAGGAAGGGGATGTTATTCTCCCTTGCATATTTAACGGCAACTATCTTGCCTTCAATTCCTCTTTCACCGAAGCCGCCCGGCACGAGTATCGCATCGGAGGATGACAGGATGCCTGCAACGTTATGCTCGTTTACGGTTTCGGAATTTATCCAGTTTATTTTAACGTCGGCCTTGTTTGCTATGCCTGCGTGCTTCAGCGCTTCGACTATGCTCAGATAGGCGTCGTGCAGCTCGATATATTTGCCCACGATGGCAACGCTGCAGGAGCATTCGGGGCTGCGCTCACGCTCGACCATTGCGGACCACTCTGCAAGGCGGGGTTCCCGCTGTTCCATGCCGAGGGTTTTCAAAACGGCACGGCAAAGTCCCTCTTCTTCAAGCATAAGGGGAACCTGATAAAGAGAGTCGGCGTTGAGGTTTTGAATTACGCAGTCGGGTGCAATGTTGCAAAACAGTGCTATTTTTGAGCGAATGTCGCTGCTTATCTCCCTGTCGCTTCTGCAAACGATGATGTCCGGCTGTATTCCGAGGCTCAAAAGCTCCTTTACGGAGTGCTGCGTGGGCTTTGATTTAAGCTCGCCTGCGGCGGAGATATAGGGGACGAGGGTGACGTGAACGAAGATGCAGTTCTGTGTACCCACATTCCATCTGAGCTGACGCAGTGCCTCAAGAAAGGGCTGACTTTCGATGTCGCCAACCGTGCCGCCGACCTCGACGATGAGTATGTCGGGCTTTGAATGGTTTACAACGGACATGACCCTTGCCTTGATTTCGTTGGTTATGTGGGGTATCACCTGAACCGTGCCGCCGTTATAGCGCCCGTGACGCTCGCTTTCGATAACACTGAGGTATATCTGACCGGATGTGGCGTTGTTGCGCTTGGAAAGCTTTTCGTTGATGAAACGCTCGTAATGTCCTATATCGAGGTCTGTTTCCGCACCGTCGTCGGTGACGTAAACCTCTCCGTGCTGGTAAGGATTCATCGTCCCGGGATCGACGTTGAGATACGGGTCAAGCTTGCAAATTGAAACGCTGTACCCTCTGCTCTTTAAAAGGCGTCCCAGTCCTGCGGCGGTAATTCCTTTTCCGAGCGAAGAAACAACGCCGCCGGTTATGAATACGAGCTTTGTGTCCATTGATATAGCCTCCTTGGTATGATGGTTATTTAATAACAATAATAAACGGACGCCTATGGTTTTAGACGCCCGTATGAGCCCTTTTAATTATACTTTAATCGTCACGCCGATTGCAACCACATTTTCTTATTATATACAATGTTAATTGGGTTTTATAGGCATCGGCGGGCTTGCTTAATGCCCTGCATCGCAATATAATGTTGTAAAGTAAAATCGACGAGGAAGCTATGAGAAAAAAGGAGCTTATAGAAAACCTGAAAAGCGGAAATTCGGGACTGCTTGCCATATTAAGGGGAATACCGCATGAAAAGCTGCCTTTTGTTGCGGAGGCGCTGATACTGGGCGGAGTATCCGCAATGGAGATAACGTTCAACCAGACGGGCGACTTTTCGGAAACGGTGAACAGCATACGGCTTCTGAATGAGACGTTTTCAAATGATATAATTGTCGGCGCAGGAACGGTGATGACTACCGAGCAGGTAAGAAAGGCAAAAAAAGCAGGGGCGGAATTTGTTGTATCCCCGAATACCGACGAAAGGGTAATCAGGCTTGCGTCACGTCTCGGCATGCTGTCTATGCCCGGTGCATTGACGCCGACGGAGATAGCGAAAGCCTATGCCTGCGGCGGAAGCGTGATCAAGATTTTCCCTGCCGGACTTATGGGCGCAGAGTACATAAAGGCGATAAAGGGACCAATGCCGCATATACCCATTGCCGCAGTCGGAAACATAACGACGGCGAATATTGCCGAGTTTGGCAGGGTTGGCGTAGGGCTGTTCGGAATAAGCTCCGGACTTGTGGCAAAGGCTTCCGTAGCCAATGAGGACTACGAAGAAATCACCGAAAACTGCAGAAGGTATCTTGATGCACTGAAGGGCTGATGAAAATCAGTTTACTCTGTACATGAAATAACCGTCCATGCCGTCTTTTTCGCTGACGGTTATTTTATTTATACCTAAAAAGAGCAGTTCGGTTTCGAGTATCAGGGCACCGTAAAGTATTATGTCGTGACGCTTTTTCAGCAGGGGATGCTCCCGCCTTTTTTCATCGCCCATGTCATGGAGGGACTGTATGAGCTTCGGCAGAGTATCGAGTGTCAGCTCAACACCGTCAACAATGCCGTGGCTGTATTCGGTTATGCCGGCGGCAAGCCCGCCGAGAGTGGTTATCGTGCCACCCACGCCGCACCATTTTGCCGACGGTTCAACGACCAATGGCTTTGCGGTAAACGTTTCGGCGAGCATGGGGGAGAGCCTGCCGCTTACGGTCTTACGAAGCTCGTTCAGATCGGTTATGCTTGAGAACATATCCTTGCATCTTACACAGCCGAGGGGGAAGCTGACGCCCGATTCGGCGGTAATTATTTGCGTTGAGCCGCCGCCGATATCGATAAGACCGTCGGAATTTACGGCGGTGAAGGCATATTCTGCCTCCCTTTCGCCGGAAAGCACGTCAATTTCAACCCCGGTTCCAGCTTTTACAAGATGAAGAAACTCGTCTCTGTTTGCGGCATCTCTGACGGCGCTTGTGGCATAGGCAAACACGGGCAGTCCCGATTTTTCCGCCGTCTCTGCAAATTCGCGGATGGCTTCAATTGCCGCATCCATGCGGTCGGGGGCAAGCCTGCCTGCGGCTTTTCCCGAAAGCACCTCCGCCGAGTTCAGATTTGTCGCAAGGCGCACGGTGATCAGGCGGTGCCCTTTAGAAAAAACGAGACCGTCTTTTAGTTCGGCCTCCATATATCGGATGGAATTACTTCCTATATCTATTACGGCTGCTTTGCTGCGGTTGTTCATGCGTTTAGCCTCCTGTTATTTGTTGTTTGCGGTTGATTTTCTGTGATTATTCTTCCGTTTCAAATATTATGTCGCTCGAAAAAACATACCCCAACTGCTCACGGGCAATCTGCAAGAGGTACTCGTCGGTCTTTACATATTCTACCATATATTCGAGCTGTTCCTCACGGCGCAGCATGGAGTCGTATTCATCGGACAGCGCCTCATATTCGGCGTTGAGTGCGGCGATTCTGTCCGATTGCTCCTTGTGCTTTATGCCGGCAAACAGCACGCCGCCCAAAAAGACGACGCAAACAAACCATATAACGATGGCTCTGTTGCGATTATGTGTTTTGTCTTTTTTGGGGCTCATTCTTGAAGAAACCTCGCCGCATACTCTGATAGGGATATTATAACGGCAGTGCGTCTGCTTTTCAACCCCTTTATGATGTTCTTGCGGCGATTTTATGCAGTAAATCGACAAAAAGTGCGCCCGTGAACCTCTGCTCGATGAATATGCCAACGCCGCTGGCTATGAGTGTGTAGAATCTGAACTCGCCGTTGTTTGCATACAGCAGAGAAAGTGCGAATATCGCTCCAGCAAGCAAATAGAATGCCCCGTCAAGTATGCCCGAGACTATTGCGGAGGAGAAGGGGAGCCTTAAAAGGCGAAACAGGTCATACAGCACCCCTATCACAAGGCCGCAGTACAGCATAAATAAAAATACGGGAAACTGGTCTAAGGTCTGCTGCATTATTTGAACATTTTGGAGAATATTCCGCCCTTAACGGTCGCCGCATTTGAATATTCAAGTGCGATAAGCTCGCCTTCGACCACTACCTGACCGTCATCGAGGTTGAGCTTCGTTATATGAAGCTCGTTGCCTTCTATGGACAGCTCACCCGCTTCGGTCACGAGCATGATGTCGCTTTCGTTAAAGCTCAGCACATCCTTTACACCCGTTACGCTTATGAGACCACGGTTGTCGATATGTATGCAGTGCGATCTTAACCTTGACGGTGCGTTTAACTTTTCCATTTTTATTACCTCCGTGTACAAACTCTTTCATATTGATATGACGGAGGGACATGATGTATTACAAATATGCTTTAACTAAAGAAAGAGTGCAGACAAGCCGCCTGCACCCCGATGTGTGTTTTTACCTGTTATTTAACCTCGTTCATCACTCTTACGATAATTTCGACGGCCCTGTCTATCTGCTCCTTTGTGTGCGTTGCTGTGAAGCTTGTGCGCAGCAGACACATACCCTCCGGCACTCCCGGGGGCAGCACGGGATTGACGTACACGCCTTCCTCCAAAAGGCGCTTTGCAACGACAAGCGTTCTCTCCACCTCATAGGTGTAGATGGGTACGATAGCCGTCGTGCCGTCCATGAGCGGAATGCCGTTTTCAAGAAGCCGTTTGCGCATATAGCCGGCAATCTCTATGAGGCGGTCAACACGCTCGGGCTCGGCACGCAGTATGCGGAGCGCTTCGAGTGCAGCGGCGGCGTTTGCCGGAGGTATCGACGCCGAGAAGATAAAGGGGCGGGAGCGATGCTTTACATAGAAGCATACATCCTCCGATGCGGCCATACATCCGCCGAGCGATGCAAATGACTTTGAGAAGGTGGTCATTATTATATCGGTTTCATTCTCGAGGTCATAGTAGGAGGCGGTTCCGCGGCCGCCCTTTCCGATCATGCCGACGCCGTGAGCATCGTCAACCATGACACGGGCATTGTATTTTTTCTTTAGCTCAATTATTTCGGGCAGCTTTGCAATGTCGCCGGACATGGAGAACACGCCGTCTGTTACTATCAGCTTGGGAGTTTCAAGGGGAAGCCTTGCCAGCTTATCCTCAAGCGCATCCATATTGCTGTGCTCGTATTTGAGCACGTTTTTGGCGTAGCTCAGCCTGCAGGCGTCGATGAGGCTGGCATGGTTTTCCGAGTCGCTGAGTATGACGGAGTGCCTTGTTGCAAGTGCGGAAATTATTCCGAGGTTGGACTGGAAGCCCGTGGAGAAGGTCACAGCGCCTTCTTTGTTGAAAAAGTCGGCAAGCTCCCGTTCAAGCTCCTCATGCAGGACGAGAGTTCCGTTCATAAAGCGTGAGCCTGAACAGCCCGTGCCGTATTTATCGAGGGCACGGTGTGCCGCTTCGATGGTACGCCTGTCGTTCGTGAGACCGAGATAGTTGTTGGAGCCGAGCATTATGATATTATGCCCGTCTATCGTTACCTCGGTATCCTGGGCCGTTTCGAGCGCATGGAAATATGGGTACAGACCCGCATCCAGCAGATCCCTCGGCAGGGTGAATGAGTCGAAAACATCAAATAAATCCAAATAAAAAGCCCTCTTTCGGTGTAAATTCGGCGTGCCTGCGACTTAATGTAATAATACGATAGAATAAGAACGCAGGCATACCGTATAAAACAAAAAATATTATATCATTGTGTCATAAATTAGGCAACAAAAATTTGCACCGTGCTGTATTGGCGGAAAGCTTTATATGGAATCCGTCTGTCCGGCGTATGCCTTGCGAAGCTTTGAAAGCGCCTTGGTTTCGATGCGCGAGACATAGCTTCTCGATATTTTAAGCCGTGAGGCGATTTCCCTTTGTGTAAGTACGCTGTTGTCCCACAGACCGTAGCGAAGCTCGAGCACGGTCTGCTCACGCTTTGTAAGGAATCTTGTCATTGTCGTCCTAAGCTTGTCGGACATGAGCCGAAGCTCGACTATCTCCGCTATCTCGTCGGAGTCGGTTCCCAAAAGCTCCTCTATGGAAAGCTCGTTGCCTTCTTTGTCTTTTCCGGCGGCTTCGTTCAGGGAGATCTCGCTCACCGAACGCTTTTCGGCCCGGATAGACATAAGGATCTCATTCTCGATGCACTTTGCGGCGAAGGTGGAAAGCGTCGAGCCTTTGTCGGAATTGAAGCTTGCCACGGCCTTTATCAACCCTATCGTTCCTATTGAAATGAGGTCATCGCTGCTGCGTCCGTTCACAGCATATTTTTTAGCGATATGGGCAACGAGTCTGAGGTTGTGCTCGACCAGCTTCGATTTGGCTTCCTCGTCGCCTGTGCGGGAAAGAGCGATCAGTCGCTTTTCCTCCGCAGCGGGCAGAGGTCCGGGGAATGAATTTGAACCGTTGACGTATCCGACGACAAAAATTATTTCTTTTATGATTGATAACAATGCAGACAGCAAAATGAATACCTCCGTTTTTTTGGTTGAGCTATTCTATGCGACATAAAGTGCAGTTATTTTCGCCCGATAATTTATATGCGTAAAAAGCTTGCGGTAAGCTTACCGTGCTGTGGATTTATCGGAAATATATCGAGATGTTCGGATAACGTAAAAAGGCACGGGGGAAGCTTTATGTCCCCTCATACCTCTGCATAAAATTCTGTTCGGTAAGTTCTGCTATCGGTAAACCTTTCTATATCATATTCATTCCGACCAAGACGCAGATTTTTTTGATTATTGTACTTTTTGCACTTAGCCTTTTCAAAAGCTCCACTATTGCACAAATGAGCAAAATGGTAATAATTGCAACAATAAATGCTTTTAGTGTATTTCTGAAATGCCATATCCCAACTCCGAGCAGCGGCTCGGAAATTGCATCATACAGCTTAAAGAACCAATATTGCGTTGCCATAATGATCAAAGAATTTTTGCCCAAATACGATAACACTTTACTTACTCTCAGGAAACGGAACCTACGAAATAACGTAATATAGAAAAACACTCCCGAAACAGCAGCCAGATTACAGTAAATGATGTTTCCGAAGTCTGCACCCGTGAAAGCGATTCGTTCGTTAAGGAAAACCCCGAATACGATATTTATCACAAGCAGCAGTGCCGCCGCAGGAATGCTGTATTTAATTGCTTTACTGCCTTTCTCGGGATGATCGCTGCAATACTGCCGGAAAATATTACCGAATATATAAAATAGCAGGCTTATAGGCAAGACGTTCAGCATCAGGAAAACGCTCTTGTCGGACACGAGCAGCCAAAGCAACAATAAAACCGGAATAAAAATGTATTTGCCGTAAGGTATGAACTTTTCAATAACAAAAAATAAGATCTCTGTCATATACAGCGACAGTAAAAACCATATAGGTGCATTCCAGCATATCACACCGTCAAGCACAAAAAATTCTCTGACAGACTCCACTATCGGCTCGTTCAGAAGCAAACCCGCAAAAAAAGATGCTATATTCCAAAACATGAACGGCAGGAACAGCGCTTTTGTTTTTTTAGTGATAAAAATTTTAAAGTTCCCGTCGGAATTATTGTGCAAAAAGCCTGACAAAAAGAAGAACAGGAACATGTGGAAAGAATATATATGCTTTTCTATCAAAAAATTGCATCCCTGGTGACCGAGCGTGACACAAAAAATGCCGAACCCTTTCAGTGAATCGATCCATTCTATGCGTTTCATGAAAGTCCTTTCCTTTAAATAGAATCCTTCTTTTTCGTTCGGGTTCATTATAGCATATATTTGCGAAATTCTCCATGCTTTGCTCCTCCTTTTGCAAAAACCGTACGAAATTTATATTTGTCTTTCGGCATTCGAAGGATGCCTTACATTCGTTTTGCTGTTTCTATAATTGTTGAATGTTGAAAATATAATTTCAAAACAAGCCTTGTACACGGCGGTACAGTAGTGTTATAATCAAACAAATTCCATCGCCCGGTCGGCGATATTTCAGGAGGTAAACCATGTCGGGTCATTCCAAGTGGGCAAACATTAAAAACAAAAAAGAAAAAACGGACGCCGCAAGGGGCAAAATATTCACCAAAATCGGTCGTGAAATCGCCATAGCGGTCAAAGAGGGCGGAGCAGACCCTGCAAACAACTCAAAGCTTAGGGATGTTATTGCAAAGGCAAAGGCAAACAATATGCCCAATGACAATATCACCCGTTCTATAAAGAAGGCTTCCGGCGAGCTCGGCAGCGTAAACTACGAGGAAATAACCTACGAAGGCTACGGCCCCAACGGAATTGCCGTCATAGTCGATGTTGTTACCGACAACCGAAACAGGACCGCTGCTGAGGTAAGACATATATTTGATAAAAGCGGCGGCTCGATGGGTGCCTCCGGCTGCGTTTCCTGGATGTTTGAAAGGAAGGGCGTCATAGTAATCGAGCGCAGCGCCTCGCTGAGCGAGGACGATGTTATGATGGCAGCTCTCGATGCCGGTGCAGAGGATGTTGTTCCTCAGGATGATGTGTTTGAAGTATATACGGCGGCAAACGATTTCTCCGCCGTCAGAGAAGCACTTGAGGGACAGGGCTTTGAGTTCCTTTCGGCAGAGGTGTCGATGATCCCGTCAAACACCGTTGATGTAAAGGACGAAGAAACGATTGCAAAGATGGAAAAATTCCTTGAGCGCTTTGATGACAACGACGATGTTCAGGAAGTTTACCACAACGCCATCATGCCCGAAGAAGAGGACGAGGACTGATATTTAAGTAAGATGTGCGGCGCATCTTCGGGTGCGCCGTTTTCTGTAGATAACGCTTCATAAAAACTATATATTTCTGGAAATTTTCATGATTTCCACCCCCAAACCCCCAAAAAACAGCGAAAAACGGGGAAAAACGGGGGATA
>SAMEA3663207__coassemble_31_pt1 | contig 96026 bp, 86 predicted proteins | sample SAMEA3663207__metabat2_low_PE_015 | metagenome-assembled genome bin SAMEA3663207 (sample SAMEA3663207) | pig gut metagenome | biome: pig gut; feature: pig-associated habitat; material: faeces | place: China | collected 2013 | reverse complement strand
AATCGAATGACACATCTTGAGATACCCAACAATATCTTTAACTAAGGGAAACGGGGACGGCACTTCCGGATGCAAATAATATTCTTCAGTTGAGCAGGGTGTTCAACGTAACCGCAGATTATTTGCTGAATGAGGATTATTCAAACGATAATGATGCTCCTTGCGTAAAGCTGGACCGGGACATATCGAAGTCACAAAAGGCCCGTCATAGAAAATGGTTTCTTGCTGCTTCACTTTTATGGTTGCTCTGTGCCGCCGTGTGGCTCATTCAAGCTATAGTCTGGCTTGAGGTTATCTATTGTATCTTAGCGGTCATAAGTGCCATCCTTGCTTTGATAAATATAATTCTCTATGAAAGGGGTAAGAAAACGGCGGTCAAATAAGTTCCGACATTCCGAACGGACATTCCCTTATTATTCCTTGACAAGCGAGACGCCGTCTTTTATAATTTTTTTGTATGTAAATTACAAAGGAGCAACGTATAATTATGGAAAAACTTGTTATCGCCCTTGGCGGCAATGCGCTTCAGGAGGCAGGTAAACCCGCCACCGCCGAATCTCAGCTTGATGTTGTGGAGAAAACCTCCGAATACATCGCGGACATAATCGAGGCCGGCTACGGCGTCATCGTCGCACACGGCAACGGTCCCCAGGTCGGCAGGATCGTACTTCAAAACGAATATGCAACCGCCATCACCCCCTCGATGCCCTTCGACGTATGCGGCGCAATGAGCCAGGGCTACATCGGTTATCATATTCAGCAGGGACTTTCCAAGGTCCTTGCCAAAAGAGGCATAAACAAACAGGTAGCGACGGTTGTAACTCAGGTTGTCGTCGATAAAAATGACCCCAAGTTCATCAACCCCAGCAAGCCCATCGGCCCGTTCTACACCGAGGACGAGGCAAAGGCGATCGCCTCCGAAAAGGGCTACACCATGAGGGAGGATGCGGGTCGCGGCTGGCGTCGTGTCGTTGCATCACCCATGCCCGTTGAAATAGTGGAGCTTGACGCCGTAAAGTGCCTTGTGGATAACGGCTTCATCACCGTCACCGTTGGCGGCGGCGGCATTCCCGTAATCAAGAACGCCGACGGCAATCTTGAAGGCACGGCGGCCGTTATAGACAAAGACCTCGCCTCCGAAAAGCTCGCCGAGGATCTCGATGCCGATGCCCTCGTAATTCTCACCGCCGTTGAAAACGTCTGCATCAACTTCGGAAAGCCCAACCAAAAAACCCTGTCCGTTCTTGACACGACGGAAGCGAAAAAGTATATCGCAGAGGGACATTTTGCGCCCGGCTCAATGCTTCCCAAAATCGAAGCTGCGGTCAAGTTTGTCGAGTCCAAGCCCGGAAGAAGGTCGATAATAACCTCTCTCGACAAGGCTGTGGAAGCGCTCAAGGGCGTTGCGGGAACAACAATAAAATAATGCTGCATGAAACCGCCCAAGTCATTCGGGCGGCTTCGCTTTTTATCCGACATTCCATTAAACAAAAGGAGAATTTACCATGAACGTTTTGGATCGCTTTTTGAACTACGTCAAGATAGACACCCAATCCATGGACGAACAATCCGTGATACCGAGCACAAAAAAGCAGTTTGACCTTGGAAACAGGCTTGTTGAGGAGCTCAGGGCCATGGGTATATCCAACGCCCGCATAGACGAAAACTGCTATGTATATGCCCATATCGAAGCCAATACCGAGGGAATTGCTCCCCTCGGCTTCATCGCACACATGGACACCTCCCCCGATGCCTCCGGCGCAAACGTGAACCCCCGCATAGTCGCAAACTACGACGGCGGAGATATTCCGCTCAATCCCGAAACCGTGCTGTCTCCAAAGGACTTCCCCTCGCTCAAAAACTGCGTGGGACAGGATCTGATAGTGACCGACGGCACCACCCTTCTCGGCGCAGACGACAAGGCAGGCGTTGCCGAGATAATGACGCTTGCCGAAACGCTTATGACAAATCCCGACATAAAGCACGGCAAAATCTGCATCGGCTTTACGCCCGATGAGGAGGTCGGCTGCGGTGCGGATAAGTTCGACGTCGCCGCATTCGGAGCAAAGTTTGCCTATACGGTGGACGGCGGTGAGCTCGGCGAGATAGAATATGAAAACTTCAACGCCGCAAGCGCAAGGATAACCGTGCACGGCGTCGGAATACATCCCGGTGCCGCCAAAAACAAAATGGTAAACGCCATACACATCGGCGAGGAATTCGACAGCATGCTCCCCTCCGAGCAGCGTCCCGAATACACCGAGATGTATGAGGGCTTTATACATCTGCACACCTTTGAGGGCTGCGTTGAAAATGCCCGTTTGGATTACATAATCCGTGACCACGACATGGAAAAATTTGAGGCAAAGAAGGCCATAGTGCTCGCCGCCGCCGAGTATCTCAACAAAAAATACGGCGAAAAAACCGTCGAGGTCGCCCTGCGTGACTCCTATTACAACATGAAGGAGAAGATCGCTCCGCACATGCACCTTGTTGACAGCGTTAAAAGGGCTATGCAAAGATGCGGCGTTACCCCCATAACCAACCCCGTAAGGGGCGGCACGGACGGCGCAAGGCTTTCGTTCATGGGACTTCCCTGCCCCAATATCTGCACCGGCGGTCTGAATTACCACGGCAGGTTTGAATACATCCCCGTACAGTCTCTGTACAAAACCTGTGAGATACTTCTTGAGATCGTCAACCTCACGGTCGAGAATAAGTAAGCGGCAGGCAAAAACATAAGGCGGTGCGCCCCGTGCGTACCGCTTTTTTATGTATTCTGATTTTGCGTATTTCCGTTAAAATTGGCGCATACTATCGAACATATATAAAAGTTCGGAGATATTAAATGAAAAAGAAAACCGTCGTCTTTATCGTATCCATAATCATTGCGCTTGCCGTCGGAGGCGTCTCCGCCCTTTTGACAATGGACAGCATGGAGCGCTTTTCGGAGCTTGAGCAGCCGCCGCTTTCGCCGCCGTCATGGCTGTTCCCGATAGTATGGACAATACTTTTCATACTGATGGGCATATCCGCCGCAAGGATTTACAACATCGGCGGCAGAGGCGGAAATTCTTCTGCGCTCACCGTCTATGGAATACAGCTTTTCGTAAACTTCATGTGGCCGGTGATATTTTTCAGGCTTGAACTAAGACTCGCTGCGCTGCTTTGGCTGCTGCTGCTCCTTGCGCTCGTCATATTGATGATCGTTCGCTTTTACCGCATAGACAAAACCGCCGCATATCTGCAGATCCCCTATCTTATATGGCTGCTGTTTGCTGCGTATCTCAATACGGGCGTGTTTATATTGAACGGCTGATTCAGCATTCGGTTATATTGCTTATAAGTCCGTCCGAAAAATCGAATTTAAGCAGCCTGACGGTCGGCATGCCGTCGGCGCTGCTTATAAGCCCGAGCATATTTTCGCTCCCCGCAAACACGGGAACACGGGCATCGGTAAAGCTCCCGACAAACTCCCTTAGCTCCGAAAAGCCGACGCCCTTTTTAAGCTCCTCCGTCAAATACGACACCGCCTCCTCGGCAAACTCCTCCCTTACCGCCTCGCAAAACGCCCTTGCCGTTTCGTAATTTCCCGTAAAAGACGGCTTTTTATGGGTATAATAACCCCTTATGGGTTTTTTTGCCGTGAATCTGCCGTTTTCAAAGTTGTATTCGGTGCATATTTCGTGCAGCATCAGCGTATTCAGCCTCTTTATTACCCTCACCGTTCCGTCCTCTATATACACCGCATCACCGGTTACGTCGAGCATCGGAGACAGGGCGCTGTCAAGTATCAGCATTCTCTCCCTTTCCTCCAGCTTTGCCGAAATAACCGTCAAAAGCCTGTCTCCCGTATCGAAAAAGCTTATGCTTCCGTCCGTTCCGTATCCGAGGCTGTATCCGGCAAGCACTCTGCTTCCGTTTTCCACGGCAAACTTCAATCCGTTTTCCACATAGAGGGTATATATATCTCCCGTCCCATACGGCGCTTTTAGGCTTGCAATCACCTTGGGAGCGCCCGTATCCTCTTTCGGAAAACGCCCGACCTTTATCATGACCTCATATATGGCATCGTCCCATTTAAGCACCGTTACGTCATCCGAAACCGGCGGCAGCGGCTCACCGTCCCGAAAGCTCAGCTTTCTCGTAACGGGATAAAATCTGCTCGTTCCGCCGTTTACAAGCGGCATGACAAGCACGTAGCATTCCCCCTCGTCGGATACCGGCACGGCAACCTGTCCGAATGCCCTGCATTCGCCGTATTGCTGTCCGTTCACCTCGATAAGCGCATCGGCATCTGTTCTGATTATAAGCAGCGGAACCGAAAACATACCGGACATTTGAAAGACTCCTTTCGTGCGGCATTGTTAACTAATCTATGTGCAAAGCCTGTCAGCTATTCTTCCAAACGGATTTTATCGGCAAATAATGTACAAAATCCGCCTTTATGTGCATTTTTTATGTATTTATGCATATTATCGTTTAGGAGGTGTCAATATGAGCTGCACATCTTTTTCCGAGCTCAGGCGAAAGGAAGTCATAAACATCTGCGACGGATCGAGACTCGGCTGTATATGCGATCTGGAGCTTGATGACTGCACCGGCGTTATAAGCTCCATAGTCGTTCCCGGCACAAGCCGCTTTTTCGGCATACTCAAAAGCACCGAGGAAATAGTCATTCCCTATTCCAAAATTTGCAAGATAGGCGGCGACGTCATACTCGTTGAGCTTGTGTGCAAATAGTGCGGGCGCAAAATTCCCCTTTTGCGGCAGAAATATATTACAATAGTCGCAAAAATTCCTTGCATTTGGTTTTTGCTCATGTTATACTACCGCACGGACAGTGGGCAGTCCTCTGCCTTTTTCGGCATGAACGCCCGTAAAAGAAAGGAGAAATTTTATGTCTGACATCATTCGTGAGCTTGAGAAAGAGCAGCTTCGCACCGACCTCCCCAAGATTGAGATTGGTGACACCGTTCGTGTTTTCGTAAAGGTTATTGAGGGCACCCGTGAGCGTCTTCAGAACTTCGAGGGCATCGTTATCAAAATGCAGGGCGGCGGCGTCCGCAGGACCTTCACCGTTCGTCGTATTTCCTACGGCATCGGCGTTGAAAGGACCTTCCCCTACCACAGCCCCCGCATCGGCCGCATCGAAGTGGTTCGCCACGGTAAAGTCCGCAGGGCTAAGCTGTACTATCTGCGTGACCGCGTAGGTAAGTCCGCAAAGGTCGTTGAGCGCTTCGTCGAGAAGAAGAGCAAATAATTTTCTGCCAATCAAACCCCCATCGGCTGCGGCTCTTGGGGGTTTTGTAATTTATAAAAGGAGACAGCTATGCTGATACAATGGTATCCGGGTCACATGGCGAAGGCACGCCGAATGCTTACGGAGAACCTGAAGCTGATAGACGTGGTGGTCGAAATAGTCGATGCCCGTGCCCCCTTGTCAACGAGAAATCCGGATTTTGACGAGCTTTTTATGGGGAAAGACCGCATAATTATTTTAAACAAAAGCGACCTTGCTTCGCCGCAGACAACCTCCGCATGGATAAATCATTTCCGTCGTCAGGGCATACTTGCGGCGGAGTTTGTCGCCACCGTTTCCTCAAAGCGCAAAGCCGCCTGTGAGCTGATTGCAAAGGCCGCCGAAGAAAAGGTCAACCGTCTGAAACAAAAGGGCGTTATCAAGACCGTCCGCACCATGATAGTCGGCATACCGAACGTCGGCAAATCCACGTTCATTAACTGCGTGGCGGGCTCCGGACGCACCATAGTCGGAGACAAGCCCGGCGTCACCAAGGGAAAACAATGGGTTAAAATAACCCCGTATCTGGAGCTCATGGACACCCCCGGTCTGCTGTGGCCCAAGCTTGAAAACGAGGATTACGCAAAAAACCTCGCATTCATCGGCTCGATAAAAGACGATATTCTCGACATCGAGCAGCTTTCGGAGTCGCTTTTGAGAAGGCTTGCCGAGCTCTGTCCGAACGAGCTTTCCGCAAGATACAAGGGAATAGACCTTGCCGCCGAAGCGCTTTTGCCCGAGGTTGCAAAGGCAAGGGGCTTCAGACTTTCAAAGGACGAATATGACATAGAACGTGCATGCCGCATAGTTTTGGACGAATTTAGGGGAGGAAAGATCGCCAAAATATCGCTCGAAACGCCGGTGCAGCTTTTGGAGGCGCAGAATGCGGATTAAGCCCGACGAAGCCAAACGCCTTTACGACATGACGGAGAATGAGCGCAGCTTCTGGGATGAAGGGCTGTCGGTGTGCGGCATGGACGAGGTCGGTCGGGGGCCGCTTGCGGGGCCCGTCGTCACCGCCTGCGTCACTTTGCCGGGGCAGCCGCTTATATGCGGAATAAACGACTCCAAAAAGCTCTCCGAAAAAAAGCGCAGCGAGCTGTACTCAAGGATAAAGGAGCAAACGGACATTATCGGCATTGCATTCGTATCCGAAAAGGAGATAGACGAGCTGAACATACTGAACGCCACGAAGAAAGCCTTTGCCCTTTCGTACAACCGCATGGCAGAGATAAAGCGTCCCGACGCCGCCCTCGTAGATGCGGTGGAGGGACTGGATATAGATGTGCCGCAGCATCCGATAATTCACGGTGATGCGCTGAGCTATCTTATCGCCGCCGCCTCAATCATCGCAAAGGTCGAGCGTGACGCATATATGGCAAAGATGCACGAGCTGTATCCCGAATACAACTTTCTCAAGAACAAGGGCTACGGCACGGCGGAGCACATTGCCGCACTTAAAAAGTGCGGTCCGTGCCCCATACACCGAATGAGCTTTTTAACAAAAATACTTCGATGAACACCCGGGCAAAAGGCAGCGGCGGCGAAACCGCAGCATATAACTACCTGATAAAGCACGGCTACACCCCTGTTTGTCAAAATTACAGGGGCGGCGGTTATGAGATCGATTTGATCGTAAAGCAGGGACAGACCGTGGTTTTCGTGGAGGTAAAGCTCCGAAAATCAAACCTTATCGGGTCGGGACGGGAAGCCGTGACCGTCAAAAAGCAGGCGCATATAATCCGTGCCGCCGAAGCATGGGCGGCGGAGAACGAATGTTTTGACGTGCCAATGCGCTTTGACGTCATAGAGATAAACCTTGCGGCGAAGACGATTTGCCATATAAAAAACGCTTTCGGCATAAATTGAAAAGAGGCGGTTCGACCGCCTCTTTCGTTTTATCCTCGCATTTTATCTGAGCTTTGCGCCGTTTTCGTCAAGCGTTGCAATTATCTTGTTGAACGCAGCCGTTATCTCCTCGTCGGTCAGAGTATGATCCTCCGCCCTGAGTGAAAAGCTGAACGCCAGGCTCTTGCTGCCCTCGGGTACGCCCTTGCCCCGGTATGCGTCAAACAGCAGTATATCCTCAACTATCGGTGCAACCTCGGCGGAGGCTATTATGTCCGCCACGGTCTGTGCGGTGACCTTTTCCTCCACGACCACCGCAAGATCCCTCTTTACTATGGGATACCTGGGGATCGCCCTGTAGGTTATCCTGTCCTTTTTGAGCTTGAAAAGCTTGTCAAAGTCGAGCTCGGCATAGTATGCTCCCGCAGGAAGCTCAAAGTGCTTCAGCACCCTCGGATGCACCGTGCCGATCTCACCTATCCTCTCGCCGCCGGAAAGCACCAGCGCCCTTTGTCCGGGCTGGAAGTAATCATAATCGCTCACGGCAAACGTGATACTGCCGTCAAGGTTCATCCCCTCAAGGAACTGCTCGACAAAGCCCTTCATCGTGAAGAAGCTCTCCTCAGCGCCGAAAAGAGCGATAGCTATACGCTTATGCTGCTTGGGCAGCTCGGGTGCGTCGATGTGGATATTTCCCACCTCGAAAAATCTTCCGAAGCCCGTTTTCCTGCTGTTATTAAGCGACAGCACCTTCATCATGCCTGCCATAAGGCTTGTACGCATAAGGCTTTGATCCTCGCCAAGGGGATTAAGTATCCTGACCGCCTTTTTCCTCTCGTCCGAATCAGCAAAGCCCAGCACGTCAAGCTCCGCCGCACTTATGAAGTTATAGTTATATACCTCAAAGCCGCCGAGAGCCGCCAGCGTATCCTTGACATCGTCCTCAAACTTAAATTCGCTTCCGATGCTTCCGGAGAAGGTATCGCCCACCATGAGCGTCCTTTTCAGCTTGTCATAGCCGTATATTCTCGCAATCTCCTCCGCAATGTCCCACGTCGCCTGATAGTCGGACTGAATATCGGTTCTGAAATGCGGTATGGTGACCGTAAGCTCGTCACCCTCCGCCTTTGCCGATATGTTTATGGTATCGAGCATATTTACCATTTCTTCCGGCGAAAGCTCAAGGTTTATTATGCTGTTTACCCTGCTGCAGCTGACCTTTATCACACGCTCGTTTATATCGGTATTGCAAACGTCTATGGTGCCGCCGATGACCTTGCCGGCCTTAAGCTCCTCAACAAGCTCTATCGCCCTGTTCAGCGCAAGCATGGCGTTTACGGGCTCAACACCCTTTATGAAGCGTGCCGCAGAGTCGGTAACGTGATGCAGCGCCTTTGCGGTATGTCTGATATTTGCGCTCATAAACACGGCGGACTCAAACAGCGTCGCCTTGGTATTTGCGGTAATCTCCGAGTTTTCTCCGCCCATCACGCCCGCAATACCCACTCCCTTTGAGGGGTCGGCTATGAGAAGCATGCTCTCGCTCATCGTGCGCTCCTTGCTGTCCAGGGTCGTAACCTTTTCGCCCTCGACGGCATTTCTCACGATTATGCTACCGTTCTCAACGCAGGCAAGGTCGAACGAGTGCATCGGATGTCCGTATTCCACGAGCACATAGTTGGTTATATCAACGATATTGTTTATCGGACGCAGACCTACGCTTTTAAGCTTTCTCTGCATCCATTTCGGGGAAGGCTCTATGTTCAGGTCGGTAACGACCCTTGCGCAGTATCTGGGGCAAAGCTCGGGATTTTTCACCGTGACGGAGGCATAGTCGTTTATACAGCCCTCGCCGGCAACCTGCCTGATGACGGGCTCGTTGAACTTCTGGCCGAGTGCGGCGGCGGCCTCACGGCACATTCCGATTATGCTCATACAATCGGTATGGTTCGGGGTGAGCTCAATGTCAAAAATCACCGAATCCATGTCGAACGCTTCCTGCACCCTCTGCCCGTTGGGATGCTTTTCGTTGAAAACAAGCACCTCGTCCAAGCCTGCGCCGTCATAGTCCGCTTCGGTCACGCCCATTTCTTTGCCGCCGCAGAACATACCGAAGCTCTCAACACCGCGGAGCTTGGTAGGTCTGATTTCAAAGCCGTCCGCCAAAACCGCACCGTCGAGCGCAACGGGCACCTGTGCGCCGACATATACACGCTTGGAATTGGTAACTATCTGAACGGGTGCATCGGCGCCTGTATCCACACGGCACACGGTAAGCTTTTCTGCGTTCGGATGCTGCTGCATTTCAAGAACGGTGCATACGACTATGTTTTTCACGTTCGGCATTTCGTCGATAACCTCCGCCACCTCGAAGCCCCGACCGGCAAGCCTTGCGACAAATTCCTCAATGCTTACGTTAAAATCAACGTATTCCTTCAACCATTTAAGAGGTAGTTTCATGATCCGTTCCTCCCGTTAAAATTGCTTTAAGAAGCGAGCGTCGTTCTCGTACTGGAGCCTTATGTCGGTTATGCCGTATTTAAGGCTTGCCACCCTGTCAACACCCACGCCGAATGCAAATGCGTTCCACTCATTGGGGTCGTAGCCGCAGTTTGCTATTTCATGCGGATTTGTCACTCCGCAGCCCATTATCTCTATCCAGCCCGTGCCCTTGCACACACGGCAGCCCTTTCCGCCGCATATCGTGCAGGACATATCCACCTCGGCGGAGGGCTCGGTGAACGGGAAGTAGCTGGGACGGAATCTGGTCTTTACGTCGTCGCCGAACACGGCCTTCACAAACGTGGAGATGGTGCCCATCATATCGCTGAAGTTTACGTTTCTGTCTATGACAAGACCCTCAAGCTGCATAAACACGGGGCTGTGCGTAGCGTCCGCCTCGTCAACCCTGAACACCCTGCCGGGTATTGCAAGGCGGAACGGCGGCTTCAGCGTTTTCAATGCCCTTATCTCGCAGGGTGACGTGTGCGTCCTGAGCAGCACCTTGTCATTTATATAGAACGTATCCTGCATATCCCTTGCCGGATGATCAAGCGGCAGGTTGAGCATAGTAAAGTTATAATCGTCATATTCCACCTCGGGACCGTCGAACGTAGTGAAGCCCATGCCGACGAGTGCATCCCTTATCTCACGATATACCTTTGTAAGAGGATGAATGTGACCCATGGGTACGGAACGCTTTCCGGGTTCGGTCACGTCAACCGCCTCCTCCTCAAAGCGCCTCTGCTGCTCCTTTTCCCTTATGCGCAGGGTGCATTCGGCAAACGAGCCTTCAAGCTCCTGTTTGACAACGTTTGCCGTCTTGCCGAACTCCGCCCTCTCCTCTTTTGTGAGCTTTGCCATCCCTCTCATTATCTGTGTCAAGGTTCCGTTTTTTCCGAATGTGGAGGCATATATCTCCTCAAGATTGGACTCAGTTTCGGCATTTTTGAGTCTTTCGAGCGTTTCGCTCTTAATTTGATTAAGCTGCTCTAACATTTTTCCCCTTTCCGCAGGCAAACTCCTGCCAATAAAATAAGCGCATCCATCCCATAGGGACGAGAGCGCATTTTCCCGTGGTACCACCCAAATTCACCCCGCAGTCACAGGGTCTTTTTCGCTGTATCGGGCTTACCCGTCATCGACTACTTTTATTCTTTCACCGATGCTGCTCCCGGGAGAACTTATGCACAATCTTACCGCAGTCCGCTTTCAGCCACCGGCAGACCTCTCTTTTGTGCGGATATAACCATGCTTTTCCCATTCATCGCATTCATATTGGGATTCAACGGATTATAACATCATCCGCCGCCTTTTGCAAGCATTTTCGCAGCTTTATCTCCACAAAAATGCGCCCCGCAGCCGAAGCCGGGGGCGCAAAATCTCTCAGACCATCAGTGGGTCAAAAGAAGCATTGCTATGAACAGCAGGGTAATTACCCATGTACCCGCCTTGATTTCCTTTACCTTGCCGGTAAACAGGTTGATTACCAGGTAGGAAATAAGACCGAAAGCTATGCCGTAGGAGATATTGTAGCTGAAGGGCATCATTGCCAGGGTGAGGAATGCGGGAACTGCAACCTCGGCAGAATGCCAGTCTATTTCCTTCACGCAGGATATCATCAAAACGCCGACGTAGATAAGTGCGGCGGCCGTAGCGCAGCTCGGGATAAGCTGAGCAATGGGGCTGAGGAACATCGCAATGAAGAACAGTATTGCGGTCACGACAGAGGAAAGTCCGGTGCGTCCGCCCTCGGCAACGCCTGCGGAGGACTCAACAAAGGTGGTAACCGTGGAGGTGCCGCAAACAGCGCCGGCAGTGGTCGCTACTGCATCTGCGAGCATGGCTTTGTCCATGTTGGGTATCTCGCCTTCCTCGGTAAGCATATTGCCCCTGGCGCAGGCGCCGTAAAGGGTTCCGATGGTATCGAACATATCGACCATGCAGAATGCAAGCGAGGTGGTAACGATGGTGATTATGAGGTTTGTGGTGCCGTGAGCTTCTGCGAATGCCGAGAAATTCCAGCCCTCGGTGAATACCTTTCCGAACGCCTGAGTGCCGAACTCCTCAAATGCCTTGAAGGGACTTCCAAGGTCGATAGCAAAGTTTGCATAGAAATCCGGAACCGTCAGTCCGAGGAGGTAGTATAAGCCGGTGCCGCCAAGGATTCCGATAAGCACTGCGCCCTTCACGTTCTTTTTGGACATTATTGCGATTGCAAGAACCGAAACGATCGTTACGACCATCGGCATGATGCTTGCCCAGCTTCCGTCAACAAGAAGATTGAACGAGCCGAGGGTTACGCCGGTGGAGGTGCTCGGAATTACTATCTTTGCGTTCTGCAGGCCGAGGAATGCGATAAACAAGCCGATACCTGCGGGAATTGCCGCCCTTACGGCTTTGGGTATTGCGTTGAATATCTTTTTTCTGAGGCCGGTTACGGTCAGCAGTATGAATACGATACCGTCGATTAAAACGAGGAACAGCGCATTTGCATAAGTCATACCGAAGCCTACGCATACGGTATATACAAAGAATGCGTTAAGTCCCATACCGCTTGCCTGAGCAAGGGGCAGATTGGAAAGCAGACCGATAAGCAGCGTTCCGACGACAGCGGATATTGCCGTTGCAATATAGATTGCGCCGTAGGATACACCGAGAATGTTGGTGCCGTCTCCGAACGGGTTGGCAAACATATTTGCGTTGACCATGAGAATATAGACCATCGCAAAGAATGTCGTGATACCCGCCATTATCTCGGTGCGGACAGTTGTTCCGTTTTCATTCAGCTTGAAAAGCTTTTTCATTTGAATTCTTCCCTTCCGTTTTTAATTGTCTTGTCAGCAAAAGCAGCAACGAAAGCGCAGTTCCCGAGTGCTTTCATTATGCTCCTCACACAAGCACCGCATGATATTTTACAATATTTTCACAAACAAGTCAATTACCACACATTTATCCGACGAATTTTTTGCCCGAGATTTTTCACCTCGGCAAAAAGCAAACAAAAATTTATATTATTTAAACCCTGCTTTTTCTCGTTGCACACCGCAGGGCTATGTTGTATAATTAGCATGAAATGAATATCTGTGTCCTTATATCCTTTTGGGTGTTTGGCGCCGATATACATATAAATCCATATTACAGAAAGGATTTTGGGTATGATTACATTCAAAATCGACGGAAGAACAATCCAAACTCAAGAGGGCAAAACCGTTCTTGAAGCCGCCATCGAAAACGGTATCAAGATCCCCACGCTCTGCAACCTCAAGGACATCAACAACATCGGCGCATGCCGTATGTGCCTTGTCGAGGATGCAAAGTCCGGCAAGCTTCAGGCTTCCTGCGTACTCCCCGTATCGGAGGGTTTGGAAATACTGACTGCAACCAAGAAGGTGCTTGACGCTCGTCGTTCCGTCCTCGAGCTCATACTGTCAGACCATGACCGTTCCTGCCTCACCTGCAAGCGCAATCATCACTGCGAGCTTCAGGCTCTTTCCGAAGAGCTTGGCATCACCGAGATCGAGTTTGAAGGCGAGCGTATCATCAAGACCATCGACGAAGTATCTCCCAGCATCGTAAGAGATAACAATAAGTGCATTCTCTGCCGTCGCTGCGTTGCCGCCTGCGAAAACACCCAGGGTGTATTTGCCATCGGAATGCAGAACCGCGGCTTCAAGACCGTGGTAGGTTCTCCCTTCGGCAAGAATCTTACCGAAATCGCCTGCATAAACTGCGGTCAGTGTATCGCAGCCTGCCCCACGGGCGCACTCACCGAGAAGGATTCCACCAAGGCAGTCTGGGCGGCTCTCAACGATCCCAACAAGTTCGTTGTATTCCAGCCCGCTCCCGCCGTGCGTGTAGCGATCGGTGAAGAATTCGGCATGCCCATCGGCACCTCCTCCACCGGCAAGCTCGCCGCCGCCATGAGAAGGCTCGGCGCAGACAGAGTATTCGACGTTGACTTCGGCGCCGACCTCACCATCATGGAAGAAGGCACGGAGCTTCTCGACAGGATAAACAACGGCGGTGTTCTCCCGATGATCACCTCCTGCTCGCCCGGCTGGGTCAAGTACTGCGAGCATTTCTATCCCGAGTTCATTCCGAACCTCTCCACCTGCAAGAGCCCGAACCAGATGCAGGGTGCCATCACCAAGACCTACTTTGCAGAGAAAAACGGCCTCGATCCCAAGAACATCTTCGTAGTATCCGTAATGCCCTGCACCGCAAAGAAGTTCGAGATCATCCGTCCCGAGATGGGCAGAGAAGGCTACCGCGATGTAGATGCCAACCTCACCACCCGTGAGCTTGCAAGGATGATCAAGCAGGCAAGCATCGACTATGTCAATCTCCCCGATGAAGAGTTCGACTCCATCCTCGGCGATTCCTCCGGCGCAGGCGTCATCTTCGGCGTAACCGGCGGCGTTATGGAAGCTGCTCTGCGTACGGTTGCCGACATCCTCACCGGTCAGGATCTCGAGTCCATCGAGTACCACGGCGTACGCGGCCTCGACGGCATCAAGGAAGCAACCATAAACGTAGCAGGCATGGATGTAAACGTAGCGATCGTACACGGAACCGCAAACGCCAGCAAGCTGCTCGATGAGATCAAGGCAGGCAACAAGAACTACCACTTTATCGAGATCATGGGATGCCCCGGCGGCTGCGTAACCGGCGGCGGTCAGCCCTATGTTGATGCACGTACCCGTTATCAGGTAGATCCCAAGGCCGCAAGAGCTGCCGCTACCTATGGCGAGGATCGTTCCAAGACCATCAGGAAGTCCCACAAGAACCCCTCCATCGCCAAGCTGTATGAGGAGTTCCTCGGCAAGCCCAACAGTCACAAGGCACACGAGCTGCTCCACACCCACTATGTTGACAGGAGCGGCAAATAAGCCAAAGCGCTGTGCGTATAGGCACTGACTGAAACAGAAAGCACCGTTACCAAAAGTTAGCGGTGCTTTTCTTTTTCCCATAAAAACGGGGCCTGACGAACTGCGGCCCCTTATACTGAGTTGTATAGTTAATCGGTCGGTTACGGACGTGTTTTGTAGCCCAGGTCTTTGAGGATATGCTCTGCCAGGCTCGTCTGTATGTTGTACGAGAATATGTTCCTTTCATTTCCACACATTTCTCGGCTCATATTCACAAGATAGCTCATCGCATCCGCACGGGTCGCCGCATCGAGCGTGCCGCTCGTTTTGTTCCATTCGATAAGCCTCGCAACCTCCGGCACTCCGGAATAACCCAGGTCGTACATGGCATCTATATCCATCTCCTCTATCCTGCCGTCGATATATGCGTCAACGTTGTATTTTGCGATTATCCCATCGGGGTTTGACAGTGCCAAAGCGCCGAACATCACAATGAACATCGACAGCAGTACCTTTACGGTGTTTATGCGTTTGAACAGCTGTGCAAGTATAACCGTCACAAATGTCATTCCAAGCAGTGCCATAAACCAGCTTGCATAGACACGCTTTTGCGTCAATCCGTACACGCCGATGTATATCGCCATCTTGGAAAGCGCCGTGGCTATCAAAACAAGGGTAAACAGAGAAATTATCACGGCAAGCAGCTTCATAACAACCGACTTTCCGTCTGCATTTCGCTTCATAAACAGACCTGCGGTTATCAGCGCAAACAGGTTAATTCCGCTGACGGCGCACAGTTCGAAAAACCCGCTTCGTGCATATTCGGAATAGCTGTATTCCGCCGGCAAAACGCCCGTGAACGCCGACACGTAATACTTCCATTGCGATATGAAGAACAGTACGTAGACTATAAGCAGCGGAACTATCGCCGCCACAACGAGCGCCTTGGGCGCAAACCGCAGCTTTGTCCTTACGCTCCTGCACTTTTCCTCAGTCAGCACCTGCCGATTGTCATGATTGACGCCCGATATCCACATGCCGAACAAGTACATACCTATCGGAACTCCGATGACTATCTTGAACGCAGCGGAGAGCACATCCGAAATATCTTTCTCAAAGATGCGTTTGAGCAGCTCCGAAAACCCTTCGTCATAAAGGAGCAGAGCGCAGACTATTGCCGTTGGGATCACCGCAAGCATCAGCCCGAGCGCCGTCCAAAGCAGCGTCAAGCCGAATTTTTTGCCCTTTGTCGCCGATACGAGGCTTCCGAAGTTTGAAAACGGCATAACGAACGCCGCCTTTATCAGCTCAAGCGGGAACAGGTCGGAAAGCCGTCTTTCTATCGAGTTTCCCGTAGCGGTGAACACCCAGTAAATATAGGCGATTATGCAGAAAAAGAACGCCCACGAATGTATGTCGCCGTTTTCCGTGACGATAAACGACACCGACATCGCCAATGCCGATACCGCAAACACCATCGGGCGCAGGCTTAGTACACCTGCCGTATGACCTTTAAGGCACAGATATGCGGCGGTCACTCCGAATATCCCCCACACAAACAGCAGTCCACCAAGGGTATACGTTGCTGCGGGCGTGACAAACGCATATATCCAGCCCATCACCAATGCAAGCACGGCAAAAATCTGTTCCGTTTTGCCGTATTCATGCTTTGCCCTCTTGGTAATCCTCTGCGGCGGCATCTGCGGGTTCCGGTAAAGGTCCTGGGGAGGATTTTGGGGAGCATTCTGCGCTAAATTCATTGGCTGACCCACGTATGGATTTTGCGCTCCGTACACGTATGGATTTTGAAGCTGACCTCCGTATGGATTATGCTGTGCTTGCTGAGCTTGTGAAAAGCCCTGTCCGTTTTTCATGTCGCTATTTTGTTCCATATTTATCCCCTGTTTATCCTTTCCGCTTGTTTTTCGTCATCTCTGTACTCAAGAATGTCCTCAACCCTGCAATCCAATGCCTTGCAGATCGCATTCAGCGTTGAAAACCGCACCGCCTTCGCCTTGTTTGTTTTGAGCACGGACAGGTTGGCAACGGTTATCCCCACCCGTTCCGAAAGCTCGTTCAGGGAAATCTTTCGCTTTGCCATAATAACGTCGAGGTTTATAACTATCATGCCGCCACCTCATACCGTAAAGTCGTTTTCCGCTTTTATGGTGTTTGCCTGTTCAAATACGTTTTTTACCACCCTGAGTATCAGTCCCAAAAACGCCAGCACGAACGCCACCAGAAGCGATGGCAGATAGATCCTCGCAAGCGAAGCGAATATCACCGCCTCGGCAAAGCAAAGCCAGGATATTGTGCGAATGTATTCGACGCTGCTTTTTGTAAACATTTCCTCTTTTATCACGTTTTTGAGCAGCAACAGCAGCGTTACGGCGGCAGCAAATGCGACCGAGAATGCGATATAGAGATGAATTATTGCGTCCGGATTGTCGGCTGCGGGGCGGCCCGTCAGTTCGTTATACCACCTTACTATCTGGGGTATAAAGAACATTGCGGCGACGATTATCGCCATCGCCAGCACCGTAAGCCCTAATGAAAGAATGGTTGATGCTTTTCTGTTGATTTTTGGCATTGCTGCACCTCCTTTTTGCTTATGGTACAGCACCCACAACCGTTTGTCAATATGTTTTTATCGAATATCAATAAATTTTTATCGAATACATCATGGGAGCTCGGTCGGAATAAGGTTTATCATATCCTCCTCGTTTGCAACGTCGGTATACACCTGCGGCACATCGCCCACTATTACGCTTTCGCATATTATAACGTCCGTCGAGGCATATATCGTTTCGTTTATGGTCGGCATTATGAGTTTTATGGTACACGAAAGCCTTATCGCCACCCTGTAGAGGGTCTGATTTATACCCGAGGCGGTCAGGCTCGAGAAAAACTCGCTTTTTATGCTGCCTACGGGCATAAACTTCACCTGCACATCCGGGCCGGCGCCGGCAAAAAAGGGTATGTTCGTGAGCGTGCCTATCGGTATGCTTATGCCCTGCTCGCCAAGCTCGCTCAGCCTGTCCTGTGCCTTTTCGGTACAGCTTGCCGCAATTATATTCATCGTCAACGGATCCGAACGCATCACATATACATTTTCACCCATTCGTTCGGCAGTTATCATATCGTCAAAAAGCTGTGCATTTTCCTTGGCGATGTCCAGAACCGAGTCATTCATGATGCGTGTCACAAGCTCCATTATCCTCGCCTCCGCAAACGAAAGCGCCGCCTCGTTCATGTTAACGCCCACTGCCGCAAGCATGACCAGCCCAAGCAGCAAAAAGCATCCGAGCAAAAGCAAAAAACATTTCACAATGCGTTTTGCGCCCGGACGCCTGATCCTTTTTTCCATAAGCACCTCGCATACGCTTTTTTTAAGTATATGCAGGGCAGATTGGTTTCGTTATTCCTCTATCACTTCAAATTCGGCATCGGCAACTTTTCCGGCGCTGCCGCCGCCTTCCGTTTCCGAATCCGACGTAAGCGGCGCTCCGTTCATGCCAACGCCCCTTGCATCCTCACCCACAAATGCCGCTTTATCGTCATTTACCGGACCAAGGCGTATTGCGTTGGGCGAATACCGCTTCAGCGTAAGCTCAAACGTCGTACCGGCGCCGAGCCGACTTCTCACGGTTATGCTTTCCCCGAGCTTATCCATTATCTGCTTTGCAATCGAAAGCCCCAATCCCGTTCCGCCTTCGTGCCTCGATTTATCCACCTTGTAAAAGCGTTCGAATATATGCTCCATATCCTTTTCGGGTATGCCGCAGCCGGTGTCCTCTACACTAAGGAGTATTTTTTTGCTGTTTCTTAGCTTTAGCGTTATCACTCCGCCCTCCGGCGTATAGCGCATTGCATTGTCTATCAAAATTACGAGCACCTGCTCCACCCTGTCGGGATCGGTGAGCGCATCTTCACTGCAATCGGCATCCACAACTAACTCTATGCCCTTTTCGCCCGCAACCTTTGCATAGCTCTGAGCCACGTCATGCACAAGCTCTATAATATCGACACGGCTCATCTCCATATACTCCGTGCCGGACTGAAGCCTGCTCAGCGTCATCATATCGGTAAGCAGGCGTGAAAGCCGTTCCGTTTCATGAAGCATTATTTTATAATATCGGCGGCGTGTTTCCTCGTCCTGCACCATGCCGTCGGCAAGCGGCTCAAGCAGTCCTCTTACCGCCGTAATCGGAGTACGAAGCTCGTGACTGACGTTTGCAACGTACTCACGGCGCATATTCTCTGTCCTTTCCATCTCGGTAACATCCTTGAACAGACCTACCACTCCCGTGCATTCGCCGTCCTCCGTGACTACCGCAGAAATCGTTATCCAAAGCGCCCTCTCGTTCTGCATTTTATATGTGAGCGTTTCCTGCTTTCCCGAGGCATATACCCTGTCGAACGCATCCCATATAGCCCTGTCGGAAACGAGATCCTCCCTCTTCAAAACGCTGACCGCACCGAACATCTGCATAAGCGCAGGGTTGTAGTGGGTAAGCATTCCAAGCCCGTCCGTTGCGGCAACGCCGTCGGAAAGGCTGTAAAGGATCTGATTAAGCTGTCCTTTTTCGTTCCTTAGCTGATAAATTGTCTTTGCAAGCCTGTCGCTGAGGTAATTTATGCTTCTTGCAAGCAGACCAACCTCACCCGGTTCATCCGAGCCGGGTATCCTTACGCTGAGGTTGCCGTTTGCCATCTCCGTCGCTTTGTCCGCCATCCTGTGCAGCGGATCTGCTATCCTGCTTGCTCTCCATGAGCTTACAAGCAGCAATATCACCGCCGCCGACAGCGAAAGCCACAGCAGGGGCGTGTTCATCGGAGCAAGCGAGCCGGCAATGGACGCAAAGGGCTTTACCACGATCAATGCGCCCAGATACTGCCCATCCGCATACACCGGTATGCCCACGAGGACGGAGCGTTCGCCGCTTGATAATGAAATATCGTCATCCTCCACGGTTTCACCGTTTGCAATGCGTGAAAGATAATTCTCGCCCATGATACGTGTCAGATCATCGTCCGAAAACCCGACCCAACCCGTGTGCATGATTTCGATTTTATCCATGCTGCCGAAAAGCACAACGTCCGTGCTGTCCTCAAATACGCCCTTTGCCTCGAGATTTTTATATCCTTCCCAGGATATGTCGCCGTCCTTGAGCTCGACTATAAGCTGGCCTATTACCTCTGCGTTTCTTTTTAAGTCCCTTATCTCACTTCTTGTTCCGTTCGCCTTGCTGACAAAGTAATACCCCACGATGGTTATCGTAGAAAAAAGCAGCGTCGCTACCGCAATAAGAATCAGTATTCTTTTCAGCAGTACGCTTTTCAATTATTCCACCTCGAACTTGTAGCCCACGCCGTATATGGTCTTTATGCTCCAGCTCTTTCCGACGTTTTCGATCTTTGCCCTTATGCGCTTTATATGCGTATCCACCGTGCGGGTTTCGCCGATAAAGTCATAGCCCCATACCCTGTTCAAAAGCTGCTCCCTCGTGAACACGTGTCCGGGATTTGATGCGAGCATATAGAGTATCTCTATCTCCTTGGGCGTGCATATTATGGGTTTTCCGTCGAGCGTGACCGAATAGCTCTTTATGTCTATTACAAGCCCGTCCACGGAAACTATGCCGCTTTCATCCTTTTGCTGCTCCTCGTTTGCCCTGCGAAGAACCGCCTTTATCCTCGCAACAACTTCCCTCGGGCTGAACGGCTTTACAATATAGTCGTCCGCACCCAGCTCAAGCCCGAGTATTCTGTCTATCTCCTCGCCCTTTGCAGTAAGCATTATTATCGGAACGGAGGAATGCTTGCGTATTTCCTTGCACACCTCAAGTCCCGAAACTTTGGGCATCATAATATCGAGCACGCACAGCCCTATTTCGGGCGTAAGGGAAGCCAGAGCCTCTTCGCCGTCATATACGTCCACCGGCTCAAAACCATCCGCCTTCAGGTATATGCCAAGGGATTCATGCACTATTCTGTCGTCATCCGCAACAAGTATTTTTACAGCACTCATATTAAGCCTCCTTGATTTATTGATATAATTATACCATTTTTTTCATAACGTTTTATCCGATAAAGTTAAAACATTATGTCATTTTGGTGATTACTTTGTCCCATCGGAGCGAAAACCGCCGTGTATCACGGCATTCTAACGCTGTCGCCGCTTCTGACAAGATACACAAACGCCTCCTTTACGCCGATGCCCGTGACCTTGCTCAGAGCCTCTTTATACAGCTCTATCTGCGAGCGGTGGCGCATGGCCGTCTCTTCGGCAGTTCCGCCCTTTTTGATGCGGTCTGTCTTGTAGTCAACTATCACCCACTCGCCATCCTCGATAAAGCAGCAGTCGATTGCGCCCTGCATTATAAAGCACTTGCCGCTGTTTATGCCAAGATGCTCGTTGGCCTTTGCAAAGTAGTTAAACCGCCACTCCCTGCATACCCTGTCGGACGCCGTCATGCGCCTGCCCAGCTCCGAATCGAAAAACGATACCACGAGCCCAGCATCCACGGTGTCGGCAAGGCGTTTGCTTATCACCCCTGAGCGTATAAGCTCGCCAAGCTGCTCTATCACGCTCGCCTCATCGTGCCGCCTTATGCCGATATGCTGCATCACGGTGTGCATTGCGCTGCCCTTTTCCTCGTACGTAGGGGCGTCCCTGTCCTGTAAGAAGCAAGGTCTGAGCGGCATATCTCCGCTATGTCCGACCATTCTCGTCACGGTCAGCTTCGACGGCACCTTTATATCGTCGCCGTAGATATAATTCCACTCCAGCTCGTCATAGCGTTCATCCTTCTCCGGTTGCGGAGTTTGTATCACCTGCTCTGTCCACTCGATGTATTTCTCGTTCACTCCACCCCAAGCGGCAGCCTCCGTCGCAGAGCGCTCGTGCAGAAACAGCTTTGCGCACTTTTCATCCATTACCGCCTCCAGCCCCATGGCGTTCCTGACGCCGTTTCCTGCGGAGGTGTTCATAAACACGTTAAGCAGCCAGTCGAGATAATTTGTCGCCTTCCGTATGCCCATCTCGGACACGGGCGCAGAATCTCTGAGCAGGCGTTTTTCGGCATTTGCGTTCGCAGGCAGGCTCCCTATCATGCAAAGATGCTCCTCCGCACGGGTCATTCCGACATAAAGCAGGCGCATTTCCTCGGCAAGAAGGCTCCTTTTGGAAACCGTCTGTATCGCTCTGTATATGATGCTCAGCTTTTTCTGCCTGTCGGAAACGTCCTTTACTCCTATGCCAAGTCCGTCGTCAAGCTCTATATCCGAGGAATTGCCGACATAGTTGAACTTGCCTCCCAGACCGCTCAAAATAACTATCGGAAACTCAAGCCCCTTGCTCTTGTGGAGCGTCATTATCCTCACCACGTCGGCATCGGTCGAAATTGGCGTTCCGATCTTATCCTCGCTTTTGAGCCTGTCGATATGGCTGAGAAATTTTCCCAAGCCTCTGTTGCCGTTTTGTTCAAATCGCCTTGCAAGGTCGCTGAGCGCCTCTATATTTTTATTCCTTTGGCTTCCACCGGGCAATGCGCTGACAAAATGGTGATAGCCCGTATCCGCAAGAACGGCGCCGATTATATCGTTTATACTTAAATATTGCTTGAATTTACGCCATTTGGTGACAAGCTCAACAATGCGCTTCGCCTTTTTTCCTGCGGTGCTTTCCCGTGCCGAAAGCGTTTCAAGCTTTTTCCAGCAGCAGCCTCCGCCGCACATTTCAAGCTCCGCCAGTTCCTTTGTCGAGAAGCTGCCGATAGGCGAACGGAGCATGCTTATAAGCGGTATATCCTGCCGTCTGTTATCCGTTACACGCAGTATGTTCAGCAATATCTGAACCTCTATCGCATCGAAGTAGCCGCCGTTTTGCTCTGCGTAGGCAGGTATCCCTTCCAGGGCAAGCGTTTTCAGCCATACCTTTGCGGTTTCATTTTTCCTGCAAAGCACGGCAAAATCCGAGTAGCGGTACTTTCTTTTGGTGTTGGTTTTGCGGTCTATGCACTCCTCTTGTTCCATCATCCGCCGTATATACTGCGCGGCGATAACTGCCTCGGTTTCGGAATCGCTTTGTTTTTGTGCCCCGGGAAGCTTTTTTGCGCCCCCCGAAAGCACGTGAAGCTCAACGCTTCCGCCCATATCCTCACGACCCTTTACGAGCCTTGCGTGCTCGTCGTAATCCACATCGCCCGTTTCGCTGTGCATTATAGAGGAGAATACGGTGTTTACAGCCTCTATAACCGCGCTCGAGCTTCTGAAGTTGGCGTTAAGGTCTATGCGCTTGCCGCCGTTTCCCGAGCCGTAGCGGTCGAACTTATCCAAAAACAGTTTTGGATCGGCAAGCCTGAACCGGTATATGGACTGCTTCACATCGCCGACCATAAAAAGGTTATCCTCACGCTTTATGCGCTCGATTATCCTCTCCTGCATAAGGTTGGAATCCTGGTATTCGTCAACGAAGATATACTTCAATTTGTCCCTGTAATATTCGCAGACCGACTCATCCTCAAGCACCCTAAGCATACCGTGCTCCAAGTCGCTGTAATCCAAAACGCCCTCTTTTTCCTTCTTTTCGGTATAAAGCGCATCGTAGCCGCACATGAATCCGAACAGCCAATGCACCGTGGGCGCCATCTCACGGCATGTATCCGCCTCGTCGAAAACGGTGCCGCAGAATATCAGTTTGTAATCGTCACGGAGCTTTTTCGCCCTCTCCCATGCGGTCTTGAGGCGTATTTTTTCCGCCTCGGGCGTGCCTCTTTTCCAGTCTCTGAGATCGTCGAACTCAAATTCGCAAAACGCCTTGGTGAACGCATCATATCTCCGTATTGCACAAAGTTCCTCCAAACGCTGCGCCGTCGAATATGCCTTTGCAAAAATGCGGCTTTGGTCGGGCGAAAGCGCATTTGCTGCCGCCGTAATATCCCTCATCGCCGCCGCTGTCTCCTCCTTGGCGTGTGCAAGCAAAGCCTGTACCGCCGCCGAATTTTCAAGCGCCTCGCCATCCTTGTCATATTCGTCAACGGAGCTTTTCAGCCATTCAAAATATTCTGGTCTCGAGCGCATAAAGCCGTAAAGCCGCTTTACGATATTCCGAAAAGTGTCTTCATCGCCCAACGCCTCGACAAAGCGGAACGTTTCCTCATTTGATTCGGTATATGCCCTTTCAAGTGCTTCCTCAAAGCTCTCCCTGTGCAGAGCGGCCGTTTCCGACTCGTCGGCAATTCGGAAATTCGGGTCAATACCCGCCTCGCAAAAGCGAATTGTCAGCACCTTGTTCAAAAATGCGTGAAGCGTGGAGATGTTTGCCGTCCTCGAAAGCGATGCCTGCTGTCTCAGTCTGTTCTTCAATGCGGTATCATCCGTTTCCTCCGCCGCAGACATAAGGCGTGCCTCGATGCGCTTTTTCATCACCTCGGCCGCCGCCTTTGTAAACGTTACCACCAAAAACTCGCTTATATCCGTGCCTTCGCAGATGAGCTTGACTATCCTTTCGGTCAAAACGGCGGTCTTTCCCGAGCCTGCCGCAGCCGATACCAGCAGATTTCCTCTGTCGCCTATCGCCCTCTCCTGTTCGTTCGTCCACTTCATATCCTTCTCCGCAAAATACATTTTCTTTTTATATAGTATCACATTTTTGCAATTAACAAAACAGGCTTTATGTCGCATTCTCGCTTTGTCTCATTTTTTAGACAAAATTTTAAAATCTGTCTTGCCTTTTGCCTGCTAAAGGTATAACATAGAAATGACCATTATTCTGTTATCTGTTGTGCTTAGGTCGAAAAACAGTCTTACACCAAAAAACATACATTCTGTCATCATACACGGTTATCGGGAGGATCACCATGGAAAAAAACAATGCTTCAGCGGCAAAAAAGCGCATGCTCAGCCTTTACATTCTTGAAGCGCTCAGAACTCACTCCGACAAGGAACACCGCCTTACACGGCAGCGCATTATCGACATCATAAAGGCCAACCACGGCATCGAATTTGAACGCAAGGCCGTTTCAAACAACATTCTTGACCTTATAGAGCTCGGCTATAACATCGACGACGATAAAAGCAGGGGCTGTTATCTTGACGAGCATGATTTTGACGACAGCGAGCTGCGCCTGCTTATCGACAGCCTTATTTTCTATAAAAATATCCCCTCGTCTCAATGCACGGCACTCATAAACAAGCTTAAAAAGCTTTCAAGCTCGCATTTTTCCGCAAGAATAGGGCATATCCGGAGCTTGAGCGACAACCGGCCGCAGAACAAGCAGCTTTTTTACACAATAGAAATTCTCGACGAGGCACTCAGCAAGGGCCGGCAGGTTGCATTCGTCTATAACTCGTTCGGACCGGACAAAAAGCTGCATCCGAGAAGGAGCGAAAAATACGTTGTAAACCCGTATCAGATCGTAGCCACAAACGGCAGATACTATCTGATATGCAACTACGATAAATACGACAGCATCGCAAACTACCGTATCGACAGGATAACCGACATCGAGCTTCTCGAAACCCGGGCAAAACCCTTATCCGAGCTTGAAGGATACTCAGGCGGTCTCGATCTCCCCAAGCACATGGCGGAGCACATCTATATGTTCTCCGGCGAGGCGATAGACGTTGTGTTCAGGGTTGACTCAAAAAGGGTGGGCGACGTTATCGACTGGTTCGGAAAAAATGCACAGTTTTCAAATATTACGGACACCACCTGCGACGTCAGCGTAAGGGTAAACGAGGAAGCCATGCTGTACTGGTCGCTGCAGTACGGCAGCTATATGGAGGTGCTCTCCCCCAACTCTCTGCGCAAGCGTGTGCGTGAGGCCGCCCTCAACATAGCAAAAAAATACGAGTGACATTAACAATTAATACTATAGGAAAACGAGGCGGTTTTTGTGAACTCCGCCCCGTTTCTTTTTATTTACTCTTTGTTCGCCTTTTTGGGAAGAAAAAGCAGCAGCGCTGTTGCGGCAAGCAGCACCGCCGTAACCGCAAGACCGCCCTCCAAGCCGAAGCTTCCGCCGTTTATAAGCGACTTTTCCGTTGTTTTGGCCACAAGCACCGAGGTTTGCGATTCTATGCCGCTGACCTGCACGCCGAAGATATGCCCCTGGAAAAAGTTCCATGACGCATGCGCTCCGGCAGCACCCCAAATATTATCCGTCCGAAGCACAAGCAGAGCAAAAAACACTCCCGACAGCAGCAGGTTGATAAATGCAAGCGGCGTCATTCCCGGATTTCCAAGATGCAGTGCGGCAAATATCAGCGAACTTACGCCCAGCGAGATTGCGGCCGCATTTTTGCGGTTGAGCGAGCAGGCAAACGATGGCAGAAGATAGCTCCTAAGCATTACCTCCTCACTCATCCCTTGCACGAAATAGCACACGAAAAACAGCGCAATCATTACGGCGGTTTCGGTCGAAAACGCTGACACCGACAGCTTCGTACCGCCAAATGCCACGGATATACCGAGCGCCGCCGCTATCATCACCGCACCCGTGAGGTAGCCCAAAGCATATTTTTTAAGCCAGCCCTCCCGTACGAAACCCATCGAACGAAGCGAACGCCTCTCTTTTTTCAGACAATAGAACATCACGGCAGCGATGTCTATCCCCTTCAAAAAGAGCATCAGCAGGGTTATCCACGGCGGCAGATTGTTCATAACGGCAGACGCATCAAAATTATACACGCCGTTGGATAGCACAATCTCCCTGACAGCCCAGACAATCACGGCGGGAACGAGCAATACGGACTGTATCGTCATGCCTATTCCGAACACGAGGAAAAACAGCCCTATCTGCTTGAACGGCTCTTTGCTGTTTGCCTCGCACCGTGCCTCACGGAGCATTGCGCTTTTGCTTATGTCGAGCATATATTCTCCACTAAATTCAGTTTGATCAGAAGGCAAAGTTTCCGTTCACAAACACGGGTATTTTCTCCCCGTCATGCGTTATGCCCACGATATTCAGGTCGGCCGTGCCTATCATAAAGTCCACGTGGGTTTTTGAAATGTTCAGTCCGTGTGCCTTTTGCTCCTCGGGCGTCATTTCGTCGCTGCCCTTGACCATGGGATATGCCTCGCCGAACGCAAAGTGACACGCTGCGTTTTCGTCAAACAGGGTGCTGTAAAACAGCGTTTTGGAATTTTGTATCGGTGAATCATACGGCACGAGCGCAACCTCTCCGAGGTATGATGCTCCCTCGTCGATGGAGATTGCGTTTTTGAGTATCTCCTCGCCCTTTTCCGCATGAACCTCCACGATCTTTCCATCCTTTAATATCATATAGAAGTTGTCGATTATGTTTCCGTCCTTGACAAGGGGCATGGACGCCACTATCTTACCGTTAACGCCGTCGAACTTCGGCGCCGAGAATATCTCCTCGGTAGGCATGTTTGCAACAAATTCTATGCCGCCCTTTGAAATCTCCGAACCGGCCGCCCAAAAGTGATTTTCGGGAAGCTCCACCATGAGATCCGTGCCGAGCGAGTTTGTATAATGCAGATACTTGAAGTTATACTCCGTCAGCTTATCCCTGTAGTACGAAAGCCTTTGTATATGCTCATGCCAAAGCTGTACGGGGTCGGTTTCGTCCTCGACTCTGACCGCCGCAAAGATCTTCTCCCACAGCTTTTCCATGGCTTCCTGTTCCGTCTTTGCATCGGGAAAAACCCTTTTCGCCCACGACGGGATCGGCACGGAGGCGATGCACCAGGGTGTTCCGTTATTCGTGACGGCGTTTCTGTACTCAGAAAGCGCCGCACCGCTTGCGATGGAGGCGCGCCTCAGTCTGTCCGGATCCACGCCCTTGAGGTTCTCGGGATCGGATGCGCTTATCCTCAAAAATCCCGCGCCCTGACGGGCATAGCCGTTGTAGAAGTTCTTTCGCCATTCGGGTACTTCGTCAAACACCTCGTCTGCTGCATGAAGATACTTCTGCCTCGCCAGATAATCGTCGCCCCAGTCCATTATGACCTCACGGCAGCCCACGGCGTATGCCGCAGAGGCGCACATACGTGCAAACGCCGCACACTCGACGGGCGCAGCGATTATGACGGTTTGTCCCTTTTGCACATTAAGTCCGACTTCTACCAAAAGTCGTGCGTACTTTTCAAGTTTGTTCATCCTTTGCATAGCTCCTTTGCATTTGTTTTATAATATTTTCTCAAAACGGCGCCACTTTGTCAATCATAATGCCGCACTTTTGTATTTCCGGTGTGTCGCTTCTCCGCCGCGTATGTGTCTCTCCGCCTTGTTCTTGTCCAGCACCGCCTGCACTCTGGCATACAATGCGGGGTTTATGTGCCTCAGCCTGTGCGTTATGTCCTTATGTACGGTGGATTTGCTTACCGCAAAAAGCTTTGCGGCGTTTCGCACCGTCTGACCGCTTTCGGCGATATAGCTGCCTATGCGTTCCGCCCTTTCGTCTATATAGCTATACATGAATACTTCCCCCTTCGATTACGCTATCTAATGTTATGTGGCGTGTGCATTCGTTATGAATGGGGCCTGCTCCCGCACCTTGGCAAATTTCGTTAGAAAATATCCAAATTACGGTCATCTAAATTATTGACTTATTCAAAAACACCCTATATAATAAGGCTTGTGCTTTCGTAGATACGAAGTAATGGTCCTTGATGTTACATCAGAGGGGAGGGATATTGATGGAAATTCGTGTTGGCGAAAATGAATCCTTGGAGAGTGCTCTTAAGAGATTTAAGCGTAAATGCGCCCGTTCCGGCGTCTTGGCGGAGGTCAGGAGACGTGAGCATTATGAAAAGCCCAGTGTAAAGCGCAAGAAGAAGGCCGAAGCGGCAAGAAAGCGTAAATAATCGACTATCGCAATGTTTTCGGGAACTCGTTTGATCACTTCCCGATGCGATGCTAATGTTTGACCATTATGTATCCACAGGCTATATAAAAATCAAGGGTGCGGCAAAAACCGCATCCTTTTTTATGCCCAAAATCGCCTCGAATTGCCCGTTTTTTTCCAAAGCAAACGTATATTAGCCTATATATCGGGAATAATCCTATATCATAGGATACCGGAGGAAATATATGGGTATTTTTTCGACATTGTTTACAAAAAAGGGCTTGGCAATAGATCTCGGGACGGTCAATACGGTAATTGCAAAACAGGACGTGGGTATCGTGCTGAAAGAGCCGAGCATAGTCGCCGTTTCTACAGGACCCGAGAGGACCTTGCTTGCGTTTGGCAGCGGCATTCCCCTTTCGAACGCTCCGCTTTGCATGAAAATCGTTTCTCCGATGAAGGATGGCGGAGTATGCGACGCCCCCCTCGCCGGACAAATGCTGACAGGATTCATTCACAAGGCGCTCGGACGCCGTCCCAGTATGCTCGGAATAAATGCCGTGATATGCGTTCCCGGCTGTACCACCGAGATAGAACGAACGGCAATAATCGCTGCGGCAAGAAGTGCGGGAGTGCGCCGTGCGTTGATACTCGACGAGGCGCTTGCCGCCGCCGTCGGCGCAAATATGCCCGTTTCCGAATGCAGGGGCTCCATGGTGGTCGATATAGGCGGCGGAACCACCGATGCGGCTGTTGTTTCCTTAAACGGTATTGCCGCCTCAACGTCCATAAGGACGGGCGGCACGCATATAAACGAGGCGATTATACTGCGGATAAAAAACCGTTTCGGAATATCTATAGGCGAAAAGACCGCCGAGGAATTAAAGCAGGAGATCGGTCTCAAGCCCGACGCCGACGCCTCTGTATATGTTCGGGGAAGGCGAATGAGCACGGGGCTTCCCGACGGTATAGAAATACCCTGCTCCGAAGTTGCGGCGGCAATAGGCGAGCCGCTTTGCAAAATCGTTGATGCGGTATTGGAGACGCTTGCAAAAACTCCGCCCGAGCTGTCCGGCGACATAATCGACACGGGTATAATGCTCACCGGCGGCGGGGCTTTGCTAAAGGGGCTTGACGAGAGGATAAGACTCGCAACGGGCATAGATACTTATGTTGCCGATTCGTGCATGGACTGCGTGGTTTTGGGTGCGCTCAGAATGCTCGAATATCCCATGAAAAGCCTCTATGCCGCCGCAGACGAACACCCCTTGTCGGACAGCTTCAAGTATGCCTCTGTTGAATGAGGGAAATAAAATCAGGCTCCGTTTTACGGAGCCTTCGGCTTTGCAGGGTTCTTTTTACAGTCTCTCTCCGAGGAAGCCCATCGCAAGGTTAAAAAACACGAGCATGGAGCAGGCGTCGGTGAGCGTGGTTATCATCGGCGACGCCATTATCGCCGGGTCAAGCTTCAGCTTTTTTGCCAATATCGGAAGCACGCAGCCGAGCGACTTTGAAACGCATACCGTTATCATAAGCGTAAGGCTGACCACCGTCGCCACGCCTATATCGGCGTACTGTATGTATATTCGGGCAAAATTCACGGCACAAAGCACCACGCCGCAGAGAAGTGCGACACGCACCTCTTTAAACCAGACCCTGATAAAGTCCGAAGTCTTTATTTCGTCAAGCGCAAGTCCTCTTATTATCATCGTGCTCGTCTGCGAACCGCAGTTTCCTCCCGTACCCATCAGCATGGGTATGAACGACACAAGAAGCGGAAGTCCGGCTATCGCCGCCTCGAAGCCCTCGAGCATCGCACCTATCGCCATTGCGGAAACCATCAGCACGAGCAGCCAAATTATCCTGTTTTTTGCAAGCTTGAACACCGATGTTTTAAGATAGCTTTCTTCGCTCGGCGCCATACCTGCCATCTTTTCAAAGTCCTCGGTATTCTCCTCCTGTATTACGTCCACTGCGTCGTCAATGGTTACTATGCCTACCATCCTTGTTTCGTTATCAACAACGGGGAGCGAAAGCATGTCGTACTTTGAAAACAGCTTTGCAACCTCTTCCTTGTCGTCCATAGTCTTGGCAAAGATGACATTTTCATCCATTATATCGTCTATAACCGTGCCCATGTCGGAAAGGAGCATATCACGCACGGATACCGTTCCTATCAGATGCCTCAGTGCATCGGTGACATAGCAGGTGTAGATCGTTTCCATATCCGCACCCACACTCCTGATGGTATCGAACGCCTGTGCGACCGTTTTTCCGCATTTGAGGCTGATATATTCGTTTGTCATTATGCTTCCGGCGGAATCGTCGGGATACTTGAGGTATTGGTTTATGAGCCTTCTGTTTTCCGCACCGGCATTTTTCAGCACACGCTTAACTACGCTTGCCGGCATTTCCTCAATCATATCAACGCAGTCGTCAAGATACAGGTCATCGATTATGTGCTTTAGCTCCGTATCCGTAAGCGCCTCGATTATCACCTGCTGAACGGATGAATCCAAATAGGCAAAGACTTCCGCCGCCGCATCCTTGGTCAGAAGCCGGAACAGCTTCAGCATTATGCTCTCCCTTTCGGCAGAGTCGTCGCAGTCCTCGTAAATTTCCTCGAAAAGCTCCGCAAGGTCAACTTCGTTCATTTCGATCGCAGCATTTTTGACCGCAATGTATTCCCTTGCGTTCAGAAGTTCAATAATCGTATCCTTTTGCATTTTACACCTCCGCTGTCTATACGGCGAAGGCAAACGGGAATAAACCTGAATCAGATATGCCTTGCCGTAAACTCCAGTATTTTTTCAGTACATGGCCCTGCGTCCATAATAAGTTTTCCTCTGTCCGTATTTTGGCGGCTATAACCCACCTATTTTAATTTTAGTCGTTTTTTGTTCCCATTGCAACACCTTTTGGAAACACAGTCTGTCCTAATTATAAACAATAGATAAGATATTATTTAAATATACGGTTTTTTATGTTTTTTTATGATAGAATATGTCAGATGGTAAAGTTACCAATCAATATTTTCAAAAGAGGAGTACTTTTACGATGTCAAAGGTTAAAAAGCCCAAGGAGTTTTTCGGGCAAGATACCCGCATAGCGCCGCTTGGCGTAATTGCCGCACCGGGAGCAATCGAGCTGAGCAGCAAGGTTGATGCACACCTTGCAAGATGGGCCAGCGAAGCCGGCTGTGAGCAGCCAAACGGCACGTTCATCTACGAAAGCCAATGCCCCAGATTTCAGTCCGGCGACGCCAAGGGACTGATCAAATCCTCCATAAGGGGACTCGACCTTTACATCATCGTTGATATTGGAAACTACAGCTGTGAATATCAAATGTTCGGGCACCCCAACCATATGTCGCCCGATGACCACTACCAGGATCTGAAGCGTCTTATCGAAGCGATCGCAGGAAAAGCCTACCGCATCAACGTCATAATGCCTATGCTTTACGGCAGCAGGCAGCATCGCCGCAAATTCCAGGAAAGCCTCGACTGCGCTCTGGCTCTGCAGGAGCTTCAGCGCATGGGCGTGCAGAACATTATCACCTTCGATGCTCATGACCCCCGTATGCAAAACGCCGTACCGCTTATGGGTTTTGACAACGTAATGCCCACCTATCAGGTAATTAAGGCGCTCTACAACACTGTGCCGAACTTCAACCCCGACGTTGACCATTTCATGGTGATCAGCCCCGACGAAGGCGCTATGGACAGGAATATGTACTATTCAAGCGTTCTCGGCGTAAATCTCGGCATGTATTACAAGAGAAGGGATTACAGCCGCATTGTAAACGGCCGCAACCCCATAGTCGCCCACGAGTATCTCGGCGAAAACGTCGAGGGCAAGGACGTATTCGTTGCCGATGACTTCATCTCCAGCGGCGAATCCATGCTCGAGGTCGCTTATGACCTCAAGCAGCGCAAGGCGGGACGTATATTTACATACGCAACCTACACCATCTTCACCAACGGTCTCGAAAGATTTGACAAGGCGTACGAAGAAGGCGTAATCGACGGCGTATTCGGCTCCAACCTCACCTATCTGCATCCCGATCTCAAGAAGCGTGAGTGGTTCCATGAGGTGGATGTTTCCAAATACATCGCCTGCTTCATCGCCGCACTCAACCACAATATGCCCATCGGCGATATCATCGACCCGCACGAGAAGATACAGGAGCTTCTCAAAAGGCACAGCACCAACTGATATGCCATAAAAACGAAAGGCTGCTTCGGAGTTCACCTCTGTGGCAGCCTGTTTTTATCATATTTTGATCATGTAATCCTCAAAAATCTCCAAAAGCGCATCCGCCTCCTTCGGCGCATATCTCGGTGAAACGGCGACCGACATAAAATCATACGGCAAAAACGCATCGAAGCGCTCCCAATCGTCATATACCTCAAAATCCACACGGGGCTCTTTGCCGTTGAACTTCTCCATTATCGCCGAAACGCCAGACCTTAAAAGCAGGGACGAATATCTTCCGTTTTCATCCCTTTGGGCAATCTGCTGCGGAATATCGGGTCTTGACCTTTTATTTCGCACATTCTCAAGCCGTGCTATCCACCTGAACGCAAGCGCGAACAGCAGATAATTTGCCTCGTCAAGCTGAACGCAATCGTAATATCGCTGAAGCTCCGCACGCTTTTCGGGATGCACCGACAGCACATTTTCGAGCACGAATCTCGGTCCGGGCTTCCCTATCCCGAGATCGCTGTGGGCGTCGATATGCGTAACATCAAACGGTTTTCCCAGCCTTCCGTCCTTTATCAGCTCATCCCAAAGCCCGAGCGCGCCGTCATGCGTTTGAAAAATCCGACCGGGTATGGGGCGCTTTTTCGAAAGACCGCAGTTGTTTTCGAGGAATTTTATCACTTCCTCCCCGCTCCACGGCTCATGCCCCTCAAGGGGCGGACGCTCGCCCTCTTTGGCAAGCATACAGCAATCCGCAAGAAAAAAGTCCAGATCTATATCCAGCACCCTTTGACGCCTCAGGCTGCCGAGCCTGCCGTACTCCGCCACCCTGTACGCAGGGGCATACGCCAATCTGTACTCATCGCTGTGGCTCACCGCCGGATAGCCTGCATCGGCATATTCTTTGAGGTATGAATCAAGCTCCTCGGCGGAAAAGGCAAATACGCCCTCCCGTGCGAGCGTTTTTAGTACCTCCAGCTTGTCAAGCAGCCCCGAAATATTTCCCGAGCGCAAATTTGCGGATTCGACAAACGCCGTATTCACCTGCGGCAGATCGCTTTCATTCACCGCCGCAAGGTTTATTCTGACCGTGCCGTCGCCGATATACTCAAAAAGCGGCACGCCTTCCCGTTTTTCCAGGGAGGAATATTCCCTTTCGAGGCGTTCCATGCTCCTTCGTTCGTCTCCGACAAAATGCCCGCCGCCAAACTCACTTTGGTACAGCAGCTTTACCGCATCCCGTGGGCGCATCGCCGCATAGCGTTCGGCATGGCGGCGCAAAACCCGTTCCGTTTCATTTCCGTTTTCCATCATTGTGTTCTCCGATGGGAATGGCGCTCCCCACGTGCATAGGATCATTGATCCTCCTCAAACGGCTTGAAGCCCAATCCGTATGCCTCGTCCACGGTGGAGAATGTCACCATGGCATTTGCGTCGATGCTATATACGATGGAGCGCATGTGGGTTATCTCCCGCTTGGAGCAAAAGCACATAACTACAATGCGCTCCTTGCCCGTATAAGCGCCCGTCGCCTTGAAAAGGGTAACTCCCCTGCCGACCTCGTTCGATATGCGCTGTGCTATCTTCTCCGACTCGTCGCTTATGACGAGCAGCATCTTCCTTGCCCCCGAGCCATACATCAGCTTATCTATTACAAGCGTTGACGCCACCGTCATCAAAACGCCGTACAAAACCGCATTGATATTGCCGAAGACGAAGCCTCCGGCGACGATTACAGCCCCGTCAATCGCAAGCGTTATCGTGCCTATCGACATGTGCGGGATGCGCTTTCTTACGCTCATTATCAAAAAATCCGTTCCACCGGTAGATGAGCCGCTGAGGTATATTATGGCAAGCCCCGCACCGGACAGTATGCCGCCAAACAGCGCCGCAAGCAGCGGATTATCCTGATAATACGGGAACATGGGCACAACGATATCCAAAAACAGCGCACCGATCACCATGCTTCTGAGCGATCTGAGTAAAAAGCCCTTGCCCAAGACCTTATAGCACAGTATTATGACCGGAACGTTAATTAGCAGCGTCATAAGTCCTATCGGTATGAACGGAAAGAAATGATTTATGATCATCGCAATTCCGGTTATTCCGCCCGGCGCAAAGTCGGCGTGTGCGGCAAACGTATATACGCCTATTGCGTACAGTATGCCTCCCAGCGCATCATGGACCGTATCGACAGCCAGTTTTTTAACGTTGATTCCAAGTCCATTTCTTTTTTTCTTTTCCATTTTCACACCTTCAATCTTCCGTCGCTATTTTTAAAAAGGCGACCGCAGACCAGTGCCTCAGCCGCCAACTCTGTTTTGAATCAAGCTTCAATGCCGCGTTTCGGAGCATTTAAATTTGAGCCATACATCTGTGACAATGCAAATAAACCGTGACTCTATCGGCAAAAAATGCGGTGCTTGCAAGGTTTTCGGGATAAAAAGACCTTGCGGCTCGTACCTCTCAATGCCAATTCCTCTATTGCGGTTAAATTTGGATTTTGCCCCTTATCACAGAACAATCAACCTTGTGAAGCTGATTTTACCACAGTCAAAACGCTTTTTCAACAAGTTTCTGCGCTTAACCCCCATCGGTGCATGGCAACGGACGTATGGATATTAAGCGTTAATGAGGCAGTTTCTATCCTCACCCCTCCGGCAGCGGGGTTTATTTACATATCCCGACCATTCTTAATAAACCGATCGCTGCAGCACCTGCGACAAACAAAATTATCGCTTTAATAAACGCCGTTCCTTTGGTCGAAAAAGCCAAGACAAGACCACCGGCAAGCACGGCAACGACAACGAGCATAACGACCACCCGTACGCCGATGAAGCTTGTATCGGCATCGTCTTCCCTTTCATGAGCTTCCGTTACGTTCTGAGGCGTCTTTTTACACGGGTTCAGCGGAATTGTTGAACCGCCTTTCGGTCGGATATCACGCTTTGCTGCGTTTCGTTTCATTTCTTCGATATGAGCATCACGAAACGCTGTTTCAAAAGCATCCAGCTTTCCGTCCTTATTTTTGTCGAACATATTGTCGTGAAATGTGGGGAATGGGTTTTTCCAGCTGCTGTTTTTCATTGCACTCTCCTTCGCTCTTCGTCTATGTTCCCTCACCGCTATTATATAGCAATACAGGTGATTAAAGTCAACCAAAAACGCATATCGGGGGACAGTTTGCATTTGCAGACCGTCCCGCTTTACTATACATCCCGATATGTTCCGCTCTCACTCCGCCCTATTCAAAATATCCCGGTAGTCAATCCTGATAAGCGGTTCATTGCCGATTTTGTCTGCTGCCTGATATGCGGCGTGTCCGACAAATCCCACATAGTTAATTGTCATATCATCGTTAATGGCAAAAATGCAGTCTGCTTCTCTTTGCGTCGGTTTTACACCGTCACGGAACAAGAAGCCTTCATTCTCCGCATCCTGCAGAAACCTTCTGCCGATGTCCTCGTCCGCAAGATAAATATAGATCCTGCCGACGTGTGAGGATAACAAGGATTTGATACTCACCATATACACCCCCTTTACTTATCATTCCATAAAGGGAGCGCAGGAATAGCAAAAAATCACACCCATCGTTGCCGGTGGATGTGGTTACAGCATAATTTTACTCACACCATCGGTCTGACTTTGGCACCTTGTTTCAAAACAGGTTGCCGGATGGTCACAGGGTCAGTCCCTCGCATCACTCTTTATGGTTATATATATTTTAATCTTTCGTTTGCTGTTTGTCAACAGTCTGCGGCGCAGCTTTCGCTGCGCCATTTACTGCTCAAGAGATCAAAGAAGCAGATTCTGCTCCGTATCGGGATCGAAAAAGTGCATAACCTTGCTCTCGCAGGTAACATGCAGGGTACTGCCGAAAGCCATGGCCTTTCTCTGCTCGTCTTCCAGAGTGACGGTGGGGATGCGGACAATCAGTTTGTCGCCGCCGTTTTCCGATTCCACGTGCAGGTGCAGCTCACTGCCCATCATCTCGTTTACACGGATGGTCGTGGCGATTGCATTAGCAGCACCGGCCTCAGCCATCGTCATATGCTCGGGACGGACGCCCAGTATTATATCCCGAGAGCCGATGCCCTTCTGCCTGAGCAGGTCTCAAACAGATTCAGTACTACCTTCGAGGCCGTGGGCGCCCAAACCTTAAATGCAGTCTGATCACCCTTGATAACGGCGCCGAGGTCGCTGCCGTCGTAGTGGTAATTCTCCGCAAAATACTCTGTATCGAATATTTCGGTCGGTATTACGCTCTTTTCCCCGTAGCCTTCGATCTCGATGCGATAGTTTCCGGAAAGATCCAAAGGCTCCTCCAGCTCAATGTCGCCATAGGCGGCCTCTTTACCCAGCGATGACAAACCAACGACCTTCAACTGACGGTCGCCCTCGTATATCCTGATCCGGTCAAGGGAGTCTATGGTCGTCCTTGGGGTGATATGATACCGTATCTCTTTCTCGCCGATTATTCCGGCCAGCGTAAGCTTCTTTGCTGTTTCCAAAGTTTTTCCTCCGTCATTGCTGAGGTATTGCATCGGATCGCCGCTTTTTAAGTAAATATACGTCTGTTTTCCTTCAATGGCAGCAAAGCGATCCTGTTCATAGTCCTTGGTGGCGCTGCCCCATGAGTCTCCACCGGGTTCGGAGCAGTCCCTGCGGACAATAAAGCCGATCTCATCAATCCCCTCCGGTACATTGACGACCACCTTTGCGCCATAATCACATTCATGGAACAGATAGCCCTGTCCGGCCTTATCTCCCCACCAGATCCACATATCGCACTTTTCGTAGGTGCCGGGATAGGACCAGTAGAACGTCACCTGATTGTAACCGTCCTGCAGCGGCTCCGTATATTCGTCCGACACATTCGGATCGGACGATGCCACGGGATCACTCGGTGCAGTCGGTACAGCCGGCTGCTGCGGCTGCGTGGGTGTGCAAGCGGATAACGCAGCGGATAACGCAGCCGATGTCAAAATCGCAAGCAGCAGCAATATGCTGAAATAGCGGTAATATCTTTTCATCGTCGCTTTCCTCTCTCCTTATTTGGCTCTCTTTGTCTTCGTTACCAAAGTAAAGATCTTTTCACGCAAAGCAGTTGTGTTGTAGTCAGGGCTGATACGCCACGTCCAGTTCCCCTGCGAAGTGGCGGGGATATTCATACGCCCTTGCTCGTTGGAAAGATTCAGGTAATCCTGCATCGGTACCATGGCAAGATTGGCAATGCTGTTCATGGCGAAGGCGATCAGATCATAGGTGCGATGGCGTGACGGGTCACGGGGACATTCATGTCTGAAACGCTTCAACGCATCTCCGTCCAAATTCTCCAGCCATGTGCGGGTACAGTCTGAATCGTGAGAGGCGGAATATACCACACAGTTTTCACTTTCGTACATACGGGGCAGATTTTCGCTGTCCTCGTCATAGAACGCAAAATGCAGCATTTTCATGCCGGGGAAGCCGGTATCGCAAAGCAGGTCACGCACGTCCTGAGTAATAAAGCCCAGATCCTCGGCGATGATTTTCGCTTCAGGGTATCGTTTTCTAAGGGTACGGAACAGTTCCGTTCCGGGTGCAGGCTCCCATTTTCCGTTGCGTGCGGTGGTATCTCCGAACGGAACGGTATAATATCCGGCAAAGCCTCTGAAATGGTCTATACGCACGATATCGTAAATACCGAATGCGCAGCGCACCCTTTCCATCCACCAGGAAAAGTCCTGCGAAAGCATCAGCTTCCAATTGTAGATCGGGTTGCCCCACAGCTGACCGTCGGGAGAAAAACCGTCCGGAGGGCAGCCGGCAACCACCGTGGGCAAATATTGCTCATCCAGCAAAAACTGCTCGGGTGCGGCCCAAACGTCCACGCTGTCATGAGCAACGTAGATCGGCATATCCCCAATGATACTGATCCCTTTCACATGTGCGTGCTCGACCACGGATTCCCATTGGCTGAAAAATTCATACTGACACCAGCGCCAAAAATCCATTTCCTTCTCAAACGCACCTGCAAGGAGCTTTGCCTGACGGTAATCACGGTGCTCCGGAGCCCAGTCGGTCCATTGACAGAAGCCGTAATGTACCTTCAGTGCCATAAACAGAGCATAGGCTTCCAGCCATCGGCTGTTTTTCTTCACAAAATCCCGATACTGCTTGTCCGGCACAAATCCGGCAAATGCCTGCCGCAGCACCTGATAGCGGTTTTGGAACAGCCAGCCGTAGTCCACACGTTCTCCCGGATGCTCCTGCTGCGCAAGCTCCTCTTTTGTCAGAAGTCCCTTGCCGGCAAGTATGTCCAGATCAATAAAATACGGATTGCCTGCGGCGGAAGCGGGTGACTGGTATGGGCTGTCACCGTATGCAGTGGGATTCAGGGGCAGCACCTGCCAGCATTTCTGTGCGGTGGCATCGAGAAAATCAATAAAATCGTGGGCACCTTTGCCGAATGTACCAATGCCGTATTTAGAGGGCAGGCTGCTTATCGGCATAAGGATACCTGCCTTATGTCTAAATCCAAAATTACGCATCTTTTCCACAAAATCGCTCCTTCTAAAGCTGTAATTGACCCTTCATGTCATTGAAAAGCAACTAAAATACCCCCTCCGCCAGCGGAGCGAGTCAGTTGCTTTTTTCGCTGTCCCGACTTTTAGGGCAGCTTGTTTTTGTTTTATCATTATAATGTAATACAAGTCGAATTGCAACAAGCAAGGCGGCAGCTATGCGCTTTTTACAAGCCGGCTTCAAGGGCGCAGCCCGAGCGATGGGCGGGGATTCCCTCTACAGCGAAGTGTAAGACAAGAATTTCGTACGGCATATATCCGGAGCATATAAAACAGTCCCCACCGATCGAACGGAGGGGACTGCGGTTGAAATTAAGTTTTGCTCCAGGCGGCGTTTGTTAACGCTGAATGGAATAGCTCTGATTCAAGCCGAATACTTGATTACTTGTTGCGGATCTTTGCCTGAGCTGCTGCAAGCCTTGCGATCGGCACGCGGTAGGGCGAGCAGGATACATAGTTCAAGCCAACCCTGTGGCAGAAGTCGATACTCGACGGATCGCCGCCGTGCTCGCCGCAGATTCCCAGCTTGATGTTGGGACGAGTCTGCCTTCCGAGCTTTGTAGCCATATCAACGAGCTTGCCGACGCCGGTCTGGTCAAGACGTGCAAACGGGTCTGCCTCATAGATCTTATTGTCGTAGTAAGCGCCGAGGAACTTGCCTGCGTCGTCACGGCTGAAGCCGAACGTCATCTGGGTAAGGTCATTGGTACCGAAGGAGAAGAACTCCGCACTCTTTGCGATCTCATCGGCGGTAAGTGCCGCACGGGGGATCTCGATCATGGTGCCTACCATGTAGTCGATCTTGACGTTGCGCTCTGCCATAACGGTGTTTGCCGTTTCGACGACAACGTTCTTAACGAACTCGAGCTCCTTGATCTCGCCTATGAGGGGGATCATTATCTCGGGAACGATGTTGTAGCCCTTCTCGCTGCGAACCTCGATGGCGGCCTCGATAATTGCACGGGTCTGCATCTCGGCGATTTCGGGATAGGTTACGGCAAGACGGCAGCCTCTGTGACCCATCATGGGGTTGAACTCATGCAGACCGTCGATGGTAGCCTTGAGCGTTTCGTAGGGGAGGTTCATCTGCTCTGCAAGAGAAGCGATCTCCTCGTCCTTGTGCGGAACGAACTCATGAAGCGGCGGGTCAAGCAGACGAACGGTTACGGGGCGTTCTTCCATTGCCATGTAGATGCCCTTGAAGTCCGCACGCTGCATCGGGAGCAGCTTGTCGAGTGCACGGCGGCGCTCGGCTTCGGTGCTGGAAACTATCATTTCACGAACGGCGGGGATCCTGTCCTCCTCGAAGAACATGTGCTCGGTACGGCAAAGTCCGATTCCCTCTGCGCCGAAGTTTACTGCCACGGCTGCATCCTTCGGGCTGTCGGCATTGGTTCTGACCTTGAGCGAGCGAATAGCATCCGCCCAGCCCATCAGACGGCCGAAGTCTCCGCCGATGGATGCGGCAACGGTCTTAACGGCCTCGCCGTAGATGTTGCCCGTAGAGCCGTCAAGAGAGATCCAGTCGCCCTCAACATAGGTTCTTCCGCCGAGGGTGAAGCACTTGTTCTCCTCGTCCATCTTTATATCGCCGCAGCCGGATACGCAGCAGGTACCCATGCCTCTTGCAACAACCGCTGCGTGGGAGGTCATGCCGCCTCTGACGGTCAAAATGCCCTGTGCATGGTGCATACCCTCGATGTCCTCGGGGCTGGTCTCAAGGCGGACAAGAACTACCTTTTCGCCGTTCTTCGCCCATTCGGTTGCGTCATCGGCGGTAAATACGATGCGTCCGCAGGCTGCGCCGGGGGATGCGGGGAGTGCCGTTGCAACGGGCTTTGCTGCCTTGAGTGCGGCGGCGTCAAACTGGGGATGCAGCAGAGAGTCGAGCTGTTTGGGATCGACCATCATTACGGCCTCTTCCTCGGTGATCATTCCTTCGTCAACCAGATCGCAGGCGATCTTGAGTGCCGCAGCGGCGGTACGCTTGCCGTTTCTGGTCTGGAGCATGTAAAGCTTTCTGTCCTCGATGGTGAACTCCATGTCCTGCATATCACGGTAGTGTCCCTCGAGCTTTGCGCAAATGTCAACAAACTGGTCGTATGCTTCAGGCATGACCTCTTTAAGCTTGTCTATTGTCTGGGGGGTACGAACGCCGGCTACGACGTCCTCGCCCTGTGCGTTCATCAAAAATTCGCCGTAGAGCTTCTTCTCGCCGGTAGCGGGGTTACGGGTAAATGCAACGCCGGTGCCGGAGGTTTCGCCCATGTTTCCGAATACCATCATCTGTACGTTGACGGCGGTTCCCCATGAACCGGGGATGTCGTTGAGGCGGCGATAGTAGATAGCTCTCGGGTTGTTCCAGCTGCGGAATACGGCCTTCACCGCACCCATGAGCTGCTCTTTCGGGTCGGTCGGAAAATCCTTTCCGATTTTTGCCTTGTATTCTGCCTTGAACTGCTCTGCGAGGTTCTTGAGGTCGTTTGCATCGAGCTCGGTGTCAAGCTTTACGCCCTTTTCCTCTTTCATCTTGTCAATGAGCTCTTCAAAGTACTTTTTGCCGACTTCCATTACAACGTCGGAGTACATCTGGATAAATCTGCGATACGAGTCGTATGCAAAGCGGGGATTGTTTGTCTTTTTGGCGAAGCTCTCAACGACCTCATCGTTAAGACCAAGGTTGAGGATGGTGTCCATCATGCCGGGCATGGATGCTCTTGCGCCGCTTCGTACGGATACGAGGAGGGGATTTTCCAAATCGCCGAATTTTTTGCCGGAAAGCTTTTCGAGCTTTTCAAGATTCTCGTAGATTTCTTTTTGGATTTCATCGTTGATGATCTCGCCGTCGGAATAGTACCGTGTGCACGCTTCGGTGGTTACGGTAAAGCCCTGCGGTACGGGCATACCCAAGCCGGTCATTTCAGCAAGGTTCGCACCCTTGCCGCCGAGAAGGTTGCGCATCGTTGCGTTACCTTCGCTGAACTGGTAAACAAACTTTGTCATTGATGTTTCCTCCATAGTTATTCAGCATTTGCTGATTTAATCCTTTTAAGCATTTAATTATAGTATGCTCAAAAAAATTTTGCAACAATTAACTGAAATATTTTGGTATTTTCACAAGTAAATTATGTCGTTTTTCCCTTTTTATACATCTTTGTGACGTTTCCAAAAAGGTTTTGGGCTTTTTGTGTTGACTGCACCCATGTAAATATGATAGTATTTTCAAGATATTGTGAGGATGGGTCAGTCTGTCTTTGCATGATGACGTATATTACCGCACGGAGGCTATATAAGATGAAAAAAGAGCAAGCAAGCTATGATTTTTCCAGGAACGAGCAGCTCATCCAATCCCTTTGGGAGGATGGCCGCTTCTTCGAGAAGCTTGTCGAAAAGAATAAAAACGGCAGCAGATTCCGTTTTCTCGACGGCCCGATAACCGCCAACAACGCCATGGGCGTTCACCACGCATTCGGCAGAACGCTCAAAGACATCACCATCAAGTACAACAGCATGAAGGGTCGCTCCTGCCAATTCCAGAACGGCTTCGATGCGCAGGGTCTTTGGGTAGAGGTCGAGGTCGAAAAACAGCTCGGTTTCAAGAGCAAGACAGACATAATCGAGTACGGTCTGGACAAGTTTACCGATGCCTGCATGGACCGTGTGCAGGAAAAGGCCGGCGTTATCACGGAGCAGTCCAAGCGCCTCGGTCAATGGATGGACTGGGACCATTCCTATTTCACAAACACCGACGAGAACATAACCTCTATATGGCATTTCCTCAAGGTCTGCCATGAAAGAGGCTGGCTCGTCAGGCGCAAAAAGGTCATGCCCTGGTGCCCCCGCTGCGGAACGTCGCTTTCCGAGCACGAGATGACCGGCGCATACAGCGAAGTGACCTGTGAGTCCGTTTTCATCCGCCTGCCCATCAGGGACGAAAACGCCTCCATACTCGTATGGACCACCACGCCGTGGACGCTTACGAGCAACGTTGCCGTTGCAGTAAATCCCGACATGGAATACGTTTACTGCAAGGTCAAATCCACCGACCGCCTGCTCATTGTGTGCAAGGAGGCGGCAAAGCGCGTCATAAAGGGCGACATGGTCGAGATTGTAAAGACGGTCAAGGGTTCGGAGCTTGTCGGCAAGGAGTACGAAACCGTTTTCCCCGAGCTTCCCGTGCAGAACTTTATCCATAAAATCATCCCCTGGGAGGACGTTGTTGCCACCGAGGGTACGGGCGCAGTACATATCGCTCCCGGCTGCGGTGCGGAGGACTACGAGCTTGGTCTGAAATACGACCTGCCCAAGATTAATCCCATCAACGAATCGGGCATCATCCTTCCCGAGTTTGCTCCGTTTGACGGCAAATCCACCGTCGAAGTGGCGCATGACGTCTTTGATGCACTCAAGGCCTCGGACAAACTCTATTACATTCAGGACTACACGCACAGCTACGCCCACTGCTGGCGCTGCAAGACCGATATAGTTTTCAGGCTCGTCGATGAGTGGTATCTTGCCTCTGACGAAATACGTCCGCAGCTTATCGAGGCCATCGACCACGTTGAATGGCAGCCCGAACACCTCAAAAAGAGGATGCTCGACTGGCTGAACAACATGGGCGACTGGAATATCTCCCGCAAGCGCTTCTACGGGCTCCCCCTGCCCTTCTATGTGTGCCCCAAGTGCGGCAAAGTCACCGTCATCGGCAGCAAGGAGGAGCTTGTCGAAAGGAGCAGCCCCGAGGAGGCGGCAAAGATCAAGAACCTGCACCGCCCGTGGATAGATGAGGTCAAAATACGCTGCGACTGCGGAGAACTCGTATCGAGGGTTTCCGAGGTCGGTGACTGCTGGCTCGATGCCGGTATAACCCCCTTCTCAACGAAGAAGTATTTTACCGACAGGGAATATTGGAAGAACAACTTCCCGAGCGACGTTGTGATCGAGATGGTTGAGCAGATAAGGCTTTGGTTCTACTCCCTGCTGTTCATGAGCGTCACGCTTGAGGGCGTTGCCCCTTACAAAAAGGTCGTTTCCTACGGCAGCGTCGTTCAGGAAAACGGAAGCAGGTTCAGCAAGAGCGGCACCATGATACGCCTCGAGGACGTCTGCGACAAGCTTGGCGCAGATACCATCCGCTATATGTATGCCGGCAACAACTCGATAAACGATCTGCGCTTCGGATACGGTCTCGGTGACGAAGCAAGGCGAAAGATACTGGGCTTCTGGAACTCCTACGTATTCTTCAACACCTATGCCTCTATCGACAATCCCGAGCTTGCAGGCTTTACGCCCGACGAGAGTGAGCTGACCGCAACCGACAAGTGGCTCATTCAGGTCACCAACGACTTCATCAGGGAAGCCGCAGCCGCTTATGAATCGCACATGTATCAAAAGGTACTCAAGGCGTTCGAGCTGTATATCGACAACATGAGCAACTGGTACATCCGCATCAACCGCCGCCGCTTCTATAAGGATGACGGCGACAAGCGCATCGCATACTGGACACTGTATCAGGCGCTCAAAACCACCATACGCATAATGGCTCCCATAATGCCGTTTATCACCGACTACATCTGGCAGAACATGGTGCGTGAGATAGAGCCTGCCGAAACCGAGAGCGTGCATCTTTCCGACTTCCCGGAGAGCATCTGGTCGTCGGACTATTCCGAGATCGTCTCCCAGACGGAAAAGATCCGCGACATAATCTACCTTGCACAAAAGCTCCGCAACGAGCATAAGATCGCCGTCAAGCAGCCCTTGAGAGCGATGTTTGTCAAGGCAGAGCCCGACTATGCGGCGGCAATAAACACGTTTGAAAGCTTCATAAAGGACGAGACCAACGTACAGAGAATCGAGTTTGTCGCAAACGACGCCGGCTTCTTTGAGACAAAGCTGACCGTAAACTTTAAAACAGCGGGCGCAATACTCAAAAAGGAAGTCAACAGGCTGAAGCAGACCGTTTCCGAGCTTTCCGAATCGGAAGTAATGGCGGTAATCGCACAGTTTGACGCAAACGGCGAGGCGATGATCAACGGCTTTGAGACGCCCCTGCCCAAAGATGTATTCAACGTTGTCACCGTTCCCAAGGCGGAATATGCCGTGGTAAGCATCGGCAACAACATCGTTGCTCTCGACCTCGAGATAGACAATGAGCTGCGCCTCGGCGGAATGCTCAGAAAGCTCATACGTCAGCTCCAGCTTTGCCGCAAGGATGCAAACTACAGCGTTGAGGACAGGATCCATCTGGAAATAACCTCCGATGACGAGGACATCAACGGAATAGTGAGCAGCCACCGTGACAAGCTTGCAAGCGAGCTTCTTGCCTGCGAAATCGGCAAATTGGACAACTTCGATTATCAGACGGAGATCGAAATCGACTCGGCAAAGGCAACCGTCAGGATGCTGAAAGCATAAAATAACATTGAGCGGTGCGGCTACCTCTTGGGCGGCCGCACTTATTATATATTCGACAATATCTGTACAAATAAAAAGGAGCAGTGTGTATGAAGGTGCTTTTTACCTCAGCGGAAGCCGTCCCGTTCGTTAAAACCGGCGGATTGGGCGATGTTATGGGAACCCTCCCCCGTGCCCTCGTCAAAAAGGGTGTTGAATGCGACGTCGTTCTGCCCCTGTTCGGGAGCATCGGTGAGGAATACAGATCACGGCTGAACCGGCTGACCTCATTTTGCTGCACGCTCGACGGGCAAAGCTATAACTGCACGGTTCATACCCTTGCGCTCAACGGTGTGCGCTTCTTCTTCGTTGAAAACAACGACCTTTTCGGCGGCTCCGTCTATGGCGGTGACGAAGCGCTCAAGTTTTCGTTTTTCTGCCGTGCCGTGCTTGAGGCATTGCCGCATATAGGCATCCCCGATATTATCCATGCCAACGATTGGCATACGGGCATGATTTTACTGCTTTTGGAGGAACAATACCGCAATATCCCGGCATACAGGGACATAAAAACGGTATTTATGATACACAACCTCCGTTATCAGGGGCTTTTCCCGATCGACCGCATAAAGAGGCTTCTATATCTGCCGGACAGCTGCTTCACATTTGATAAAATCGAATACTACGGCAATGCAAGCTTTATGAAGGCCGGCATCGTCTATGGTCGTAAAATACTCACGGTCAGCCCAACCTACGCCGGCGAGATCCAGACACCATGCTACGGCGAGGGCTTGGACGGCCTGCTTCGCTACAGACAGAGCAGCCTTTCGGGAATTTTGAACGGCGTTTCGTATGAGTCGTTTGATCCTGCGACCGATCCTGCGCTCCCGCTGCACTATTCCGCAGACGAGCCCGAGGGCAAGGCGGCCTGCAAAGCCACGCTTCAAGCGCAGCTCGGGCTTGGTGCATCAAACGACACGCCGATAATCGGGATGGTTTCGAGGCTGACGCAGCAAAAGGGTTTTTCGCTCATCGAGGAGGCGTTTGACGAGCTGATGAAGCGCAGCGTTCAGCTTGCGATAATCGGTCAGGGCGACGGACACTGGGAATGGTTTTTTCATGCGATGCAGCAAAAATATCCCGAGCGCATAGGCTTCCGTGCCGAGTACAGCGACAGCGTATCGAGGCTCATATACGCCGGCTCGGATATGTTCCTGATGCCCTCGCTGTTTGAGCCGTGCGGAATTTCCCAGATGATCGCCATGAAATACGGTACGCTCCCTATCGTGCGTGAGACCGGCGGATTAAAGGACACCGTGGTTCCATACAACAAATTCACGGGCGAGGGAACGGGTTTCTCCTTTGCCGAGGCTACTTCTTCCGATATGCTGAACGCTATCGACCGTGCCATAGGCTGCTATAACGACAAAAACGCATGGCAAAGGCTTATGCGGCAGGCCATGGAATGTGACTTCTCCTGGAACAGCTCCACGGATAAGTATATCGAGCTTTACAAGGAGCTTTGATCCGGTCGAAACAAAAAAGGCAGGCTCCTTTGAGGAGCTCTGCCTGCTTTGCTCTTTACGGGGATTATTGTTCGGTTTAGTTTATGGCCGCCCCATCCTTGAGCGCCGTCGTTCCGAACAGGTCTATCGCCTTTTGCAAATGTCTGTAGTCATCGGCCGAGTGTGCGTCGGAGGCGATCCAATGCACGGCGTCCATCTCTATCAGGCGGAATGCCAGTCTTCTTTCCTTTGAGAATAGCCCTCTCGAAAACGCTGCGGCGTCGAGCTGGAACTCGCAGCCTATATCCATAAAGCGCTCGATGGAGTCATAATCGTTGAACAGCGGCTTATAGCGCTCCGGATGGGCTATCATAACCGTTGCTCCGCCTCTCTGTATGCCGGTTATGGCATTCTCCCACATCGGCGGCAGCATATCGTCATCAAACTCCAGAAGCAATATATCGGATCCTTCAAATTTATACTGCGGCAGCTCGGAAACCGCTATATCGCCAAGCGCAAGATAATGCACCTCATATCCCATCCTCAGCTCAATGCCAAGCCTTTCGGCATGGGGCTTCAGTTCACGGAATGCTCTTTCGGCCATGTCAAAATCGAACTTGTTTTTGTCATGGAGATGGGGCGTGCAAATTATCTTGTCTATGCCGCATTTTTTCGCCGCAGCCAACATAGCAACCGATTCTTCCAAATCCGCTGCTCCGTCATCCACGCCGTACAGAATGTGGCAATGTACGTCTATCATTTGCGTTTCCCTGTTTTTTTGAAGTTTATCTTTTTAAAGCCGAGCTTTGTCCATATAGACGTGCTGCGCTTTTTCTTTTTGCGCCTGCCGTTTCTGTAATAATAGCTGTTATAGTAGTAATAACCGCTGTCGTTTCTCGGAACGCCGTTTAGGACAACTCCGATTATTTTTGCGTTCGCCTTGTTAAGCTGCTCAACGACTTCCTGCGCCGCTTTTATCTCCGTCTGCCCGGGGCGTATGACGAGCACCGTGCCGTCCGCCTGCTGCGCCAATACCGCCGCTTCGATAAACGAGAACAGGGGCGGCGTATCGATAATTATGGTGTCGAACCTCTCCTCAAGTGATTTTATTACCTCCCTGAAGCGCTTTGAGGAAAGCACCTCAACGGGATTCGCCAGCGTTTTGGTGTCAAGAAAATACAGTCCGGGCTGGCTCGTTGCGGTAATTGCGCTGTCTATGTCGGTCTCGTTGGACATAACGTCCATGAGACCCTTTTGCGGTCTTTGTTTCAGATAGTTGCTTATCATCGGGCGGCGGCAGTCGGCGTCGATAACCACTGTCTCCTTCCCCATTTCCGCCATGGCAATGCCCAAATACAGCGCAATGGAGGATTTTCCCTCATGCGGCATGACGCTCGTTATGACGATCGTCTGCATCTTTCCGTTGAATCCCGCAAACTGAATATTCGTCCTGAGCGTTCTTATTGCATCCTGCAGGTTTGATTTACCCGCCCGATAGTTATCTATTATGCTGCTCATTTGCTTTTTCCTCTAATAACGGTATTTTTGCGAGCACGGGGAGCTTGAGCTCCGTTTCAACGTCCTCGGCCGTTCTTATCGTGGTGTTCAAAAACTCCATGGCAAGCACTATGCAAACGGACAGCACCAGTCCTACGCCTGCAGCTATAATGGTAAGCTGCAGCTTTGCAGGTGCGGATGGTGTTTTTGGCAGCGTTGCATAGTCAATTACGTTCACTCCGTCCGCATCCATTACCCTTTTAAGGCTCGAGGAGAACTCGGTTGACATAATGTTTGCAAAGTTGGTCGCAAACACGGGGTCCTTGGACCTTACGGATACGTTCATTACTCTCGATTTGGAAACCGAAGTGATTTTCACCGAGCACATTTTGCGAAGCACCTCGGGCGGCACACCCATGCGTTCGGCAACCGCCGAATACACCCTGTCGCTCGTTCCGAGCTCCTTGTAGTCGTTCATCAAAAGTTCGCTCAGGGTATAGTCGGAATACGTTATCTGACTTTTATTCTGTCTTGTTATAACGTAGAGAGTGGTATTTACGGTGTATGTAGGCTCAACAAAGTGGAATACATATACCGCCATAATGCTTCCGAAAATAAACGGGATCGCCACTATGAGGACGATTCTGTCCAGTATTATTTTGAATATATCTCTAACGGTCATTTCGTCAGCTCCTTGTTCTTGCTTTTGCCGTCACTTTATCCTGCTTCGGATGAACCTTGCCGCCACTACCGTAAGCACGCTCGCCCCGGCCATCACGACAATGGCGATTATGTCGCCGTATCTGTCCATTGTCGTCACCTTCGGCGGCACCCAGTCCTCATTGGTATAGATCGGAACCGTTTCCGTAGGGTTGGAATATCTGTATGTTTCCGCAGAAGCAACCCCGAATGCGCACATAAACGCAACCATGATCACAACCGTCAAACCCAGCAACATAATCTTTTTCACGACACTTCTCCGTTCTTTCCACATACACAGTTATGTTTCTGCATAAAAATACAGTTAAGGATAATAATATCCCATTTTCTCTTTCCCGTCAACAATACGGCCGATTTACCTCTTCATTCCTGTCAGACCGTCATGTTCTTTCTCAGCACCACGGGAAAGCTGTCGTATCCGGCAATTTTGCGCCCCCGCTTTACGGTAACGCCTTTGTCGGCAACCACATGTGAAAGCTGTCCTCCCTCGAGCACGTTTGTCGCCTGCATCAGGATGGAGTTTTCAACAACGGCGTCCTTTGCAACGTGAACACCCCTGAACAGCACGCTGTTTTTGACCGTGCCTTCGATGATGCAGCCGTCGGCGATTATCGAGTTTGTCACCTCGGCGCCCTTTCCGTATCTTGCGGGAACCTCATCCTTTACCTTTGTATATATGGGATGCTCGCCGTTAAAAACATCCTGCCTTACCGACCCGTCGAGAAGAGCCATATTATGCTTGTAGAAAAGCCCTATCGAATTGAGCCTTGCCACATAGCCGTCGTAGCGATAGCCGTATATCTTCAGCGAGCGCACCTTTTTGACAAGCACATCCCGAATAAAGTCGTGATCCGCATGGGAATAGGCGTCCTCGATGAGGTATTCCAAAAGCGTTTTTTCGATGATGAACACATCGCATGACTGGAAGTCGGACTTTGGTCTGTACGGGTCTATCTCAAGGTCCGTAACCCTGCCGCTGTCGTCTGTTTGCAGCCGCAGATCATCAAACTGGTCATCGGGCGAAAAGCTGCTTTCGACGCTGTACATTACGGTGATGTCCGCACCGTTTTTTATATGTGCTTCGAGCATTTCGTCGTAGATCGTATTGTATATGGTGTGACTGCCGCTTAATATGCAATACCTTTGAGGGCTTCTTCTCACATAACCCATGCACGAGCGCAGGGCATCGACCGTTCCTTTGTATATGCCCGTGTTTTCCTTCGTGACAAACGGCGGAAGTATGAAAAGCCCATCCCGCTTGCGGTTGAGATCCCATTCCTTGCCCGAGCCGAGATGATCCATGAGGGAGTGGTAATTTTTCTGCGTTATCAGGCCAATATTCGATATGCCCGAGTTTACCATGCACGACAAAACGAAGTCTATGCAGCGATACCTTCCACCAAACGGGACCGCCGCAATGGAGCGCGACGTGGTAAGGTCCCTAAGCTGCATATTGGATTCGCCGGTATAAATCAGTCCAAATGCGTTATCGGTCATTGTGCTTTACCTCCTCAAAGCGTTTTTGCACTGTTTCGTGCAACGATCATTCCCCTCGGGACACGTCTGTTTTCCTCTATTTTCGCCATATCCGCTATAAGCGTTATGTCGCCCGTCAGATTCGTATCGTACTCGGGGTCGCTTTCGTTGGGCTCGCACCCGACGAGTGCGCCCCTGCCTATGACCGCACCCTCGCCCACGATCGCCTTTTTCACAACCGCACCGTCGGCTATCCTTGCGTTCGGCATTATGACAGAGTCCTCAACTACCGCCCCCGTGCCGATCTGCGTCCCCGAGAACAGCACGCTGTGCCTGACCGTTCCGCATACCGTGCTTCCCTCGGTGACTATCGAGCTTTCCACACTGGCATCCGCACTCACATAATGGGGCGGCATTATTGCGCTCTTTGAATAGATCCTCCACTCCTTGTCGTACAGGTCAAGCTCCGGCGGCTCCCGAATAAGATCCATATTTGCCTCCCAGAGGCTCTGTATCGTTCCAACATCCTTCCAATAGCCGGAGAACGAGTATGCAAACATACTGCAGCCGTTGTTAAGCATGAGAGGGATCACGTTTTTGCCGAAATCGTTTTGCGACGCTTCGTCATTTTCGTCCAAAATAAGATACTCACGAAGCTTTTCCCATTTGAAAATGTAAATTCCCATGGACGCCTTGTTGCTCCTGGGCTGCTTCGGCTTTTCCTCAAAATCAATTATCCGGCCCGTTCCGTCGGTGTTCATTATACCGAAGCGGCTCGCCTCCTCCATCGGCACCTTCAAAACGGCAATCGTCGCATCGGCGCCGTTTGCAATATGCTGTTTCAACATATCGCTGTAATCCATTTTATAAATATGGTCGCCCGAAAGTATCAAAACATGGTCGGGATTGAAGCGATCTATAAACGACATATTCTGGTAGATAGCGTTCGCCGTGCCCGAATACCATTCGCCCGCGCTGCCCTTGACATAAGGCGGAAGCACATATACGCCGCCGCTGTTTCTGTCCAGATCCCACGCCTGTCCCGTGCCAATGTATGCGTTCAGCTCAAGCGGCTCATACTGCGTAAGCACTCCCACGGTATCTATGGCCGAGTTTACACAGTTTGAAAGCGGAAAATCAATTATTCTGTACTTGCCGCCAAAGGGAACGGCGGGCTTCGCCATGCGATTGGTAAGCACCCCGAGACGGCTTCCCTGTCCGCCGGCAAGCAGCATGGCTATCAATTTCTTTTTTCTCATCTTGAACCTCCCGAACTCAATCTGTATTTATCTCAAATATGCAGCCCTCATAGCCGCCTATATCTATAAAGACGGCATTCTCCGCTGCTCCATATTCATCGGATTTGATTGCGTTTATGCCGCCGAAAGCCTCCGCATCGGACGTAAATATACGCTTTATCCGCCTCACTCCGTTCAGCGGCAGCTTATAGGAGTATCTCGGCACGGGCGTGAAGTTAAGCACCGTCAGCAACCCTTTTCCGTCCGCCGCCCTGCGGATATATGCGATCACGCTGTTATCGGCATCGTTTACCGAGACCCACTCAAAGCCGTCCCAGCCGGTCTCCCGTTCGTAAAGTGCGGGGGTTTTGGTGTATATTCCGTTGAGCGCCCTGACAGCACGGCGCACTCCGCTGTGCTTCGGATAATCGGTCAAATGCCAATCGAGCGACTTTTTGAAGTCCCATTCTATAAACTGCCCGAACTCATCGCCCATAAACATCAGCTTTTTGCCCGGCATTGTGAACTGATACACATATAAAAGCCTTAGCTGCGCGAACATTTCATCATAGCTTCCGGGCATTCTCTGCAGCAGCGAGCGCTTGCCGTGAACGACCTCGTCATGCGAAAACGGCAGCACAAACCTTTCCGAAAAGGCATACATCATCGGGAATGTCAGCTTACTATGATGGTATTTTCTGTGTATCGGATCAAGGCTCATGTATGAAAGCGTATCGTTCATGTAGCCCATGTTCCATTTCAAATCAAAGCCGAGTCCGCCGTCCTTCGGCGCACCGGTGACGTTCGGGAATGCGGTGCTTTCCTCTGCGATCAGCAGGGCGTTTTTACACTCACGCTTTACCGTTTCCGACAGCATTTGAAAAAGCTCCACCGCATCGAGGTTTATATTGCCTCCGTCTTTGTTTTCAAGCCATTCCCCCGGCTCCCTGCCGTAATCGAGATACAGCATACAGCTTACGGCATCGGCCCTAAGACCGTCGATATGGTATTCCTTCAGGAAGAATATTGCATTGGATATGAGAAAGCTCCTTACCTCGCTCCGTCCGTAATCAAACAGCAGCGTGCCCCACTGCTTTTGCTCGCTCCTTCGCCAATCGGGATGCTCGTACAGCGGCGTGCCGTCAAACAGCCTAAGTCCATGTGCATCCTTCGGAAAATGCGCTCCCACCCAGTCCACTATGACGCCTATGCCGCTTTGATGGCATTTATCGACAAGGTACATAAAATCGTGCGGGGTGCCGTAACGGGCGGTAACGGAATAAAAGCCCGTGACCTGGTAGCCCCAGCTGTCGTCAAGCGGATGCTCCGCAACGGGCATAAGCTCTATATGTGTGTACCCCATATCCTTTACATACTCAATAAGCTCGTCGGCAAGCTCCCTGTAAGAAAGTCCGCTTTTCCACGAGCCGGCGTGCACCTCATATATGCTTATCGGTTTTTCAAGCGGGGATTCGACTCGATTTAAGTATTCGCCGTCGCCCCATTCATAGCCGTCTATCTCGTATATCACTGATGCGGTATCAGGGCGGTTTTCGGAATAAAAGGCATACGGATCCGCCTTGTACAGCCAATTGTCCTCATGCGTCAATATTGCAAATTTATATCGCTGCCCGGCCTGCGCCGTGTCCGAAAAGGCTTCCCATACGCCGGTGCTGCCGCAGGGCGTCATTCGGAGAGACTCCGTATCCCAACCGTTGAAATCACCGACGACGCTTACACGCTTTGCATTCGGCGCATACACCGAAAAGCGATAAAACTTCGCCTGCTCTCCCGCATTTACCGCATGACAGCCAAGCGTACGGTAAGCATAACAATTCACGCCGTTGTTAAAAAGATAAAGTTCGGTTTCGGTCAGCCTCATGTCGGCACCTCCGCACAGCATCATAAGATATGGTATATTATACAGCTTACAAAAGCACTTTGCAATAATTTTAAGCATATCGTGTGTTTTACCGCCGCATTGTACTATGCCGTTCATTCGATGAATACCATATACAAAAAACAACAGGAGGCCGGGCTTACTATGTCAACACGAAAGACGGGGATCGGACTGACCGCATTTGTGAACGCTGTGCTTGTAATAGCCATTGCCGCCCTTTACGTAATAACGTCGCAGGGCGAGGAGAAAACCGTTGCCGCCGTAGGTGCGCCGATTTACAAAGGAAACGTCGGGGATGCGGTTTCGCTTCAATGGATAATGTGCTATAATGCCGCCGCCACCGACTCCATACTCGACACGCTGAAGGAGCGAAACATACGCTGTACCTTTATCGTCAGCGGCGAATGGGCAAAGGAGAACCCGACGGCGCTTTTAAGGATGGTAAACGACGGTCACGAGCTTGGCACGATGGGCACGAATCCGAGAACGGACGGCAACCTTTCATTTTTAACACGTGATATTTTGACCGCTTCGGGTATAATAGAGGGTATAGTCGGCATCCAGCCGTCACTGTACTACTCGGGTGAAAAAAATGCGGCTCGTTCCTCGATGGCGGCAAAAAAGCTCGGACTTTCGCACATTCAGGCAACGCTCGATTTACTTTGCTCAAACGGCACGGTTGATGATATAATAAGGCGTGCCGGCTCCGTAACCGGGGGCAGTATCGTATTGATGCAGCCGACACGGCAGGCCGCCGAAGCATTGGATATGCTGATAGACAGGCTTTCGGCAGACGGATTTAGAATTACTACAACGGGAGAAATAATCGGGCCGTCCGCCCGATAGTCAAGGAGAATTATGTTCACAACGGATAAACTCGACAACGGATTAAGGATCGCCACAAAAAAGCTCGACGGTTATCGCTCCGTCGCTCTCGGCGTATGGATAAAAGCCGGCTCGGTAAACGAGCGTGATAACGAAGCCGGTATATCTCACTTCATCGAGCACATGCTGTTCAAGGGGACAAAAACACGTTCCGCAAAGGAAATTGCGGTGCTTAACGATGCGATCGGAGGAAACCTGAACGCTTTCACGTCAAAGGAATGCACCTGCGTTTACACAAAAACGCTCGAAAACGATGTTGACACGGCGGCCGATATAATGTCGGATATGCTGCTCAACTCCCTCTTTGACGAGGAGGAGCTTGAACGGGAAAAGGGAGTGGTAATCGAGGAGATACTGATGAATGAGGACAGCCCCGAGGACGTCGCCCACGAAAAGCTCAGCAGCATCTTCTTCGAGGGAAGCGCCCTTGCAAAGCCGATAATGGGTACCAAGGAGAGCGTATCCTCCTTTACCCCCGATATGCTTCGGGCCTATATGGAAAGAATGTACCGTGCCGAAAATATGGTTATCGCCTGCGCAGGGGATTTTGACAGGGAAAGGCTGATGAAAACGCTCGGGGACAGATTCTCGGGCGTACCCTCAGGCAGTGCCGATGGCTTTACGGGCGGAAAGCTGACGGAAAAAAGCCGTTTCGAAGCGGTTGAAAAGGACATTGAGCAAATGCATATATGCCTGGGGCTTCCCGGCTATTCCATCGGACAAAAGGAACAGTATGCAATCGCCATACTGAGCAATGCCCTCGGCGGCAATTCAAGCTCAAGGCTCTTTCAGCGCGTGCGCGAGCAGCTCGGGCTTGCATACTCGGTATATTCGTACTCCAGCTCCTACTGCGATACGGGCTATTTGACCATATATGCCGGCACGGGTGAAAAGCAGGCCGAAAGCGTTATCAAAACCATACTTGACGAAATCGACAGGCTGAAGCATCATGGTCTGACCGAAAGCGAGTTTAACCGATGCAAGCAGCAGCTTAAAATCGCATACATACTCGGCATGGAAAACTCCTCCGCCCACTCCTCGTCCATCGGCAAAGCACTACTTTTGAGGGGCAAGGCTCTCAGCACCGACGAAGTGCTTGCCCGCATGGAGGCCATAACGATCGACGACGTAAACAATATAATCCCTCACGTTCTCGATACCGACAGGCTTTGCGGTGCTTACGTTGGAAAAAACAGCGGCAGACTTGTAAATTTATTGCGATAACCATTTAAAAATCCATAGATATGTTGTATAATGATGCGTCCGATGTTTACAGCTTGCGGACGCATTACTTTTGGAGGATGGGTTTTTCCCGACACACGGTGAAACGGCGCAGACGACTGAAGTTCAAACCGAGATTTTATGTGATCATGGCAGCGTTGGTACTCGTTATCACTGCCGTTCTTGTTTTGGTTATTCCCGGTCGTGCATGGGGAATAACCGCTGTGCGCAGCTGCGTGCAGAGCTTTGAATACACCACCGCCATAATTCGTAACGAGACAAGCGTGGAAATAGAAAAATTTGACAAGCTTGTATATCTTGCCGCAGAGGGCGAATATGTCGATGTCGGTGCGCCCGTCGCAACGGTGCTCAAATGGGGCTACAGCGATGACATGATGCAGTCGCTTCTTCTGATCGAAAGCGACATATACAGTGCTCAGCTTTCCGATATGGAGGGCATAGGCGACGCCGACCTCGCCTCCATAGACCTTGAAATTTCCGCAGTATGCTCCGAAATACGCTCCACCGTATCGGACAAAACCGACGGTGATCTTGAAACGCTCGAAAGACGGCTCGATGCACTGCTGGACCGGCGCAGCGAATACCTTCGCCAAAAGGTGTATGCCACGGAAAAGCTGTCCGCACTCTACCGTGATGCCGATGCACGCAGGGCGCAGCTTTCGGAATGGTCAAGCACAATCGTTGCCCCCTCCCAGGGCATAGTCAGCTTTTACTTCGACGGGTTTGAGCAGGCGTTAAACGCCAACAAGCTCGATATGATAACCTCCAACCTCGTTTCCTCCGCCATAAAGGGAACGGCGGCCTCCTATACCCAGCAGGAAAGCTCAACAAGAATATTCAGACTTGTTGACGGTTCGGAATGGTATTGCGCATTTTTGACCAAAACCTCGGATCCGCTGCGTGTTGCCAGGGGCGTCGAATACGATATAGTGTTCGACGGATACGGCGAAAAGGTCTATAGGGGCATTGCGCTTGAGCCCGTCATTTCAGGAAAGAACGTTGTAAACATACTCAAAATAAATGACGATCTCGGCTCGTTTTTGTGCATCCGCAAAATAAAGGCTTCCATCTCAACCTCCGTGACGGGAATCGAGGTGAACTCAGACGCCGTTTTCATAAACGATGAGGGTATACCCTACATACAGCTTGCCGACGGTTCGAATAAAGCCACCGAAGTCGATGTTCTGGCGATAGACGACGGCTTTGCAATAGTGCGCTGCCGAATACCGGGCGAAACCATATCCGCAGGACAGAACTATTCAAAGCCCAAGGTAAGCAACTTTGAAAAACTTATGGATAAAATACGGGAGATATTCTGACGATGAGCATAGCCGACAACTATTCCCGAATAATGCGGGAAATTGCGTTTTCTGCCGAGAAAACCGGCCGCAAAGCAGAAGATATACGCATGATCGCCGTGACGAAATTCGTGGACGAAGAGCGTATCCGCGCGGGGCTTGATGCGGGAATAAAGCACGTTGGTGAAAACCGTGTGCAGGAGCTTTTAAAAAAGCAGGAATTGTTCGATAAATACGGCGTCGGCAAAAATATCATTGGACAGCTGCAGACAAATAAGGTAAAATATATTGTAGGAAATGTTGAGCTTATCCAGTCCGTTGACAGGGAAGCCCTCGCCTTGGAAATAAACTCCAGGGCGGCTTTGCTCGGCGTTTTTCAGGACATATTGATAGAGGTCAATATCGGCCTTGAGCCTCAAAAGGGAGGCGTTTTTCCGGACAGGCTGCCGGAGCTTATCGAGTTAATTACCACTCTCCCGTGCATCAGACTAAAGGGTCTTATGTGCATTCCACCGAATGCGGCGGCATCCGATGCGGGGGATGGAGCCATACGGAAGCATTTTGAGAAAATGCGCTTGCTTTTTGAAAGCATCCGGTCGCAGCAATCGCAAAATGTGGACATGACCTGGCTGTCAATGGGAATGAGCGGTGATTATAAACTTGCCATAGAGGAAGGTTCTAACATGGTCAGAATTGGAACTGCCCTGTTTGGTGCAAGACTCTGAACACAGCGAGCGGCATATAAAGACAGCAGCTTTCTCGCTTATTTTTCTCCAAGCGCCGAAAAAAAATATTTGGAGGAATAACAAAATGGCAAATGTTAAAGACTGGTTTCTTGACAAGATCGGCATCACCGACGACAACTTTGAGGATGAATACGAAGAGGAAGAAGCTGAAATAGCTTTCGACGACGGGACCAACGTTCGTTCCTTCGACAGGGCACGCCGTGGTTTGTCGCAGAAGACGGCATCGACTCCCACCTTCACCCCTTCGGCTTCTTCCGCCGCCAAAACCGTGATCTATCATCCGATAGGCTATGATGATGCACGCAACATCGTAGATAACTTCAAGAGCCGCAAGCCCGTTATCGTCAACATCGTGGAATTGGCCGAAAGTGACGTTAATATGGCACAGCGCATTCTTGACTACATGGACGGTGCGGTCTATGCCCTCGGCGGCACACTCACAAGGGTAGAGTTCGGTATTTACTTCATGGCGCCCGCAGGTCATGATGTAGTGAGCAATGCCACTCCCAAGGAAGGTCTATGACGAAAAGGGGATCCGGGACGTCGCTGTCGGCGTCCCTGTGAGCCCTCCCCGACACGCTTGCAAGGAAAATGGATAAGAAGGATATAGCAAACAAGGATTTTTCCCGCTCCATGTGGGGCTATAACATTCAAGAAGTCGATGCGTTCCTCGATGAAATAATCAGGGAATTTGAACGTCACGAGTCCGCTATGACGGTATGCCAATCCCAGCTTAAACTGCTTGCGTCAAAGCTGGTTCAGCTCAGAGGCGGCGAAAATGGCTCAGAGAATACCGAAAGCTGACACATGATCGCCCCATTACGGGGCAATTAAGCGATAACAGGGCGTACCCGCCCTGTTATTTTTGCGTTTAAAAACGATTATTCTGCACGGAAAGGCGAACTTTAATTCATCGTTGAGCATAAATTTGACTTAATGAGCAATACTTGATACAATAAGTAATCCATAAACCATTGGAGGCTGTATGAAACCCCGCTTGCGAAACATAATCTATTTCGTTGCATCGCTGCTTATCGTTGCACTGCTCTCGTCGGCAGTGACGCTCTGGATAAGCAAGGCGAAAAGAAAAAACGAAGTTGTGCTGTCCGCTGAGCAGTATGCGGAGCTTGCCGAGTCGTATTCCCTGACCGAGCTTGCCAATCTCATAGAGGAAAACAGCTATTACGATGTTGCCGACAGGGAGAAGCTGCTGAGTGCCGCCGCAAACGGTATGCTCGGCGCTCTCGGTGACGACTATGCGGTTTACTATACCAACGAGGAATACATAAGCTATCTTGAAACCACAAACGGCGAATACTCGGGCGTCGGGATACTGATAGGACAGCCTGACGACAGGGGCGTGCCCGTGCTTAACGCATACGAGGGCAATCCCGCCGCACTTGCCGGCGTACAGACGGGCGATCTGATAACGCATATCGACGGCGATCCCACGGCCGGCATGACGTTGGACGAGGTATCGTTCGCCTTATCGGGCGAAGCGGGCTCCGTTGTCAGCTTTACCATAATCAGAACGTATGAATCCGGCGGCGCAGAGGTATTGGAGATACCCGTAACGTTGGGAACGGTAAACATAAAGCGTGTGCATCATGCGCTTTACAATCAGCGCACGGGCTATATACGCATAGATATGTTCACCGGAAACTGCGTCACGGAGTTTGAGGAGGCCGTGCGGGATTTAAAAGACAGGGGCATGAAATCTCTCGTTCTCGATTTAAGAAACAACCCGGGCGGCTCACTTAATGCCGTGGTAAGCATCGCAGACATAATCCTCGGAAAATGCGACATTGTGAGCATAAGGGGCAAGGGAGAAACCGAGGGGGAGGTTTATACCTCCGATGCAAAGAAAATAGACGTGCCCATAGCCGTGCTCGTCAACGAAAATTCCGCATCCGCAAGCGAAATACTGTCCGCCGCCATACAGGAAACGGGTGCGGGTATTGTAGTGGGAATGCCCACCTACGGAAAGGGCATAGTCCAAACGACCATGCAGCTTTCTTCCAATCAGGGCTGGGTAAAAATAACCACCGACGCATACTTTACCTCAAGTGGCAGAAGCATACACGGTATCGGCGTACAGCCCGACATAGAGATTGACCTTGACGAGGACTTGAAGGGGCTGACGATCGAGCAAATTTCCGAAAATCATCAAGACCGTGATGCCCAGCTCTGGGCGGCGCTCGATTATGTAAGGGAGAAAGCACTTCAGGCAAGCTGACGATGCTTCGTGATTAAAAAGGGGGGATGCCTTTGACACCGGCACCCCCCTTCCTTTGTTCTTATTTACTTTTACTGCATTTCCTTAACAGCATTTTTCATGGATAGCCTTTTCCATGCGCTCAAGCGCCGCCTGCAGTTCGTATCGCGGCATGGCGAGGTTTATGCGCTCAAAGCCTGAACCGCTTTCGCCGAATATGTAACCCTCGTCGAGCTGGAGGAATGCTTTGTTGAGCATAAGATCCTCAAGCTGCTCGTTGTTAAGACCCAGCGCTCGCATGTCTATCCAGGCAAGGTACGTTCCCTCCGCCTTTATACATTTCAGCATCGGCAGACGCTTTTCCACAAAGTCGTAAAGGTATTCAAAATTGCCGTTTACATACATTATCAGCTCATCAAGCCACTCTCCGCCCTTAGTGAACGCGGCTATTGCGGCATATCTTGAAATTGCGGGAATACCGAATGCCGCTTCTCTGCCAAGGCGTTTTGCAAGTCGCTCTTTCAGCTCAGCATTCGGTATAAGGATATTGGAAAGGCACATTCCGGCCAGATTGAACGTTTTTGACATCGCCGTACAGATTATGCAGTTGTCTGCCATTCCCTCGATGGTGGCAAACGTAGTGTGGCGATACCCGGGGAGTATCAGCTCACCGTGGATCTCATCACTCAAAACGATCACGCCGTTCTCCTTGGCTATCTCTCCCATGCGCTTGAGCTCATCACGGCTCCAAACCCTGCCTACAGGGTTGTGCGGATTGCAGAGTATAAGAAGCTTTGCATTCGGGGCCTTGCACTTTTTCTCAAGATCCTCAAAATCAACCGTGTACCTGCCGTCGGAATAGACAAGCGGATTTTCGATGATCTCACGGTTATTGCCGCTTACCTGCGACATGAAGGGCGGATATACCGGCGGCTGTATTATAACGCCGTCGCCCTCTTTTGTGAACTCACGCACTATCGCACCGAGCGCAACAACGACGCCTGCCGTCGTCAGCAGCCACTCCCTCTCAATGTCAAAGTCGTGGCGTTCCTTCATCCAGCCTTTCAGGGCATTAAAGTACTCGTCATCGGGATACGTATAGCCGAATATTCCGTGCTCCGCCGCCTCTTTTATCGCATCGGTGATGGCAGGGGCGGTCTTGAACTCCATATCCGCTATCGTAAGCGGCAGATAGCCGCCGTCCTTTATATGCTGCGGAGCAAAGTCCCATTTTGCCGCACCGGTATGCCAACGTGAAATTTTGCTCTCAAAATCGTACTTCATATTCTACCTCGCTGCTTTTTAAAATTACGGAGCCCCCGTTTGTTCGGAGACTCCGTCTTTTGGATTACAGTTCGTAACCTCTCTTGAATGCTTCCTTGTTCATGTCGATGAACTTGGGCTTTACATTCGCCTCTATCGCCTTCATCCACTGGTCATAGGTGAAGGGAAGCTGCTTTGCAAGCACGCCGATAAGCACTACGTTCGCCGCACGGTAGGTTCCGCACTCGTGTGCGATGCTCGTTGCGTCAAGCTCGATCACCTTGCACGCATTTGCATTGAGGCGCTCGAGGCAGTCCGTGGGATACTCTGCCGCACCGATGATGACGGGCATGGGCAGAAGCTCCTGCGTGTTGACTATCATTATGCCGTCCTCTTTGAGATACGGCAGGGCCCTTACGGCTTCAAGGTTTTCAAAGGCAAGCACTACGTCGGCCTGACCCTGCTCCACTATTGCGGAGTAAATCTTTTCATTATCGGAAAGGCGAACGTATGTTACGACGCTGCCTCCGCGCTGGCTCATACCATGAACCTCGCTGACACGCACATCGTAACCGTTTTCAAGGCCAATGTAGCCGAGAATCTTGCTCGCAAGGAGGGTGCCCTGTCCGCCTACGCCAACTATTACAATATTCTTCATAGCTCTGTCCTCCTCTTATTTTTCAGCGCTCAACGCATCAAACGGACATATATTGGAGCAAAGTCCGCAGCCAACGCACTGCGTCGGGTCGATCTCCACGCCAAACTCCGTCTTTCTTATCGCCGGACAGCCGATCTTCATGCACATACCGCAGTTCTTGCACTTTTCTTTATCGCACTTGAAGGGGATGCCGGGCTGCTTTACTATCAGTGCGCAGGGGCGGCGGCTGATTATGACGCTCATCTCATCCCTTGCGGTCTCCTCACGCAGCACCTTTTCAAGCTCCTTAATGTCGTACGGGTCAACTACCCTTACGTGCTCGATGCCCATGGCCTCGCACAGCTTTTCAAGGTTGAGCTGCGGTGCGGGATTGCCGTGAATGTCGAAGCCCGTGGCGGGGTTGTGCTGATGTCCCGTCATGCCGGTTATGGAGTTGTCGGCAATTATAACGGTGCCGATAGAGTTATTGTATCTCATGTTGAGCAAGCCCGTCATGCCGCTGTGGCAGAAGGTGCTGTCACCGAGGACGGCAACGGTCTTGTGTGCCTGTTCCTTGCCGATGCCCTTTTCCATGCCGTGCGCCATACCGATGGATGCACCCATGCATACGCAGGTGTCAACCGCGCCGAGAGGAGGCAGTGCGCCGAGCGTGTAGCAGCCGATGTCCGAACAGACCGTCAGCTTCAGCTTGCCGAGAACGTAATACAGTCCCCTGTGCGGGCAGCCGGGGCAAAGCACGGGAGGACGAACGGGAATGCCCTGCGTGTTCATCGGGCCCGCTTCCGGCTCGCCGTTGAACTTCGTTGCGATCTTTCTGGAGAAAAGCTCGCCCTGAACGCCGGTCTTATCCTTGCCGGAGCACTCGATGCCCCAGGACTTGATGGTTTCCTCGAAGAAGGGCTCCATGTCCTCGATAACATACAGCGTTTCGACGGCTTCCGCAAACTCGGTTATGAGCTTTCTGGGAAGCGGGTATACAAGACCCAGCTTCAGCACGGAAGCGTTGGGCATTGCTTCCTTAACGTAGTTGTAAGCCGCGCCCGAGGTGATAACGCCAACCTTCTTATCCGCCCACTCAATGCGGTTGATCGCAAGGGTGTTTGCTGCCTCGGCAAGGCGGTTCTCCCTGTCCTCAACATAGAGATGACGGCCGATCATGTTTGCGGGCATTGAAACGTATTTTTTGTTATTCTTTTCATATTTGCGAAGCTCAACGGGGGTCCTTTCGCCAAGCTCCACCACCGTGCGGGCGTGTGCGATTCTGGTCGTGACCCTGAGCAGAACGGGGGTATCGTATTCTTCGCTGAGCTCCAGCGCAACACGCATGAAGTCCTTGCATTCCTGGCTGTCGGAAGGATCGAGGCAGGGAGCGTGCGATGCCTTTGCGTGCATTCTGGTGTCCTGCTCGTTCTGCGAGGAGTGCATACCGGGGTCATCCGCCACGATAACTACCATACCGGCGTTTACTCCGGTATAGGTTGCCGTGTAGAACGGGTCGGCTGCGACATTGAGTCCGACATGCTTCATACATGCCATGCTGCGTGCGCCGCCTACCGCCGCACCGAGTGCAACCTCAACCGCTACCTTCTCGTTGGGTGCCCACTCAGAGTAGATCTCCTCATAGTTTGCAACGTTCTCATTTATTTCGGTGCTGGGCGTTCCGGGATATGCGCTCGCTACACGCACACCGGCTTCGTATGCACCTCTGGCAATGGCTTCATTGCCGAGCATGAGCTGCTTCATTTTTACTACCTCCGTTGATATTTTTGTGCAGAGCGGTTACACCCTGCGATAAATCCATTTATCCTTTACTATTATAATGCAGAAATGCTCGATACGAAAGCTTTCCGCTCGATATATACGATATATCTGTGATAATTTTTAACTCCTGCCCCTACTTTGCAAAATAAAAAACAGGCAGTCCCCGAATCCGTCGGGTATCGCCTGCTTTGATTTGTTTACGTTCTTGAGCTTGGCTGTTATCTTCTGATGCCGAGCCTTGCGATGATGGCCCTGTAGCGCTCGATGTCGGTCTTCATCAGATAGTCGAGCAGACCACGGCGCTTACCGATCATCTTATACAGACCGCGGCGGGAATGATTGTCCTTCTTGTAGAGCTTGAGGTGCTCGGTAAGATGGTTGATCCTGTGGGTAAGCAGAGCGATCTGCACCTCAGGAGAGCCGGTGTCGCCTTCGTGAGTTTTGTACTCGGCAATGATGTCGGTCTTGAATTCTTTGTTCATTTTTATTTTCCTCCTGTTTTTTAAATCCCCGAAGGCTGCGTATGACGTTGAGGAAACGACAAACATAGTCATCGGGTCATGCGTAAGCGATTATACCATGTGCATTTTTGATTGTAAATAGGCAATTTTACTATATTTTTTATACGCCCGTTATACGCCCGCACATTTTCGCCCGATAATGATTATACAGCGATTTTTTATTGATGTCACGCAAAAAAATCTGTTGACAGGCATTATTATTTATGTTAAATTATAGCGTACCCCCAAGAGGGGGTTTATTTGAGTACGCCGAGCGACTTTTGCCGTGTCGCCCGACAGAAAGAAAGAGGGAGGAAAAATGCGAGTAAAAATCACCTTGGCTTGCACCGAATGCAAGCAAAGAAACTACAACACGTTCAAGAACAAAAAGAACGACCCCGACAGGCTTGAGTTCAGCAAGTACTGCCGCTTCTGTCGCAAGCACACCATCCACAGAGAATCCAAGTAAGGGAGAACTGAAGATGGACAGCGCCAAGACGACAAAAACCAACAAGACAGCAAAGACCGGAAAGCCTTCGATCTTCAGCAGAATCGGCCGTTTCTTCAAGGAAGCGTTCGGTGAGACGAAAAAGCTTTCCTGGCCCACCAAGAAAGAGCTTATCTCTTACACTCTTACGGTTATTGCATTCGTTGCTTTCTTTGCAATAATCATCGGATTGCTCGATGCAGCGCTCAATGTAGGCTACACTGCCATGAACAGCATTGAACCTCAGGCAACCGAAGCTCCGGTTGAATCGACGAACCCCACCGAGGCGCCCGCCGAAAACCAGGAGTCCGCCGATGACGGCGAAGGCGAGTAAACGTATTTTAAGGAGTAAGTCATGGAGAACTATACGGAAGACACCAATGTAGCAAGATGGTATGTGATACATACCTATTCGGGCTATGAAAACAAGGTTAAAGAGGATCTTGAAAAGACCATCGAAAACAGAGGTCTCCAGGACAAGATACTTGAAGTAAAGTTTCCGACCGAAGAAGTTACGGAGATAAAGGACGGCAAAAAGAAAGTTTATCAGCGTAAACGGTTCCCGGGCTACGTTATGGTCAAAATGATCATGGACGACCTTATGTGGTACATCGTGCGCAACACCAGAGGTGTTACCGGTTTCGTCGGTCAACCCTCAAGAAACATTCCTCTGGGCGGCGCGGACTCGCAGTCCTACGACCATAGACGTCCCATCCCCCTCACCGATGAGGAGGTTACGGCAATGGGCGTTGAGCTTATTCCGATCGAACTCGATATTGAGGTCGGCGAAAGTGTTCAGGTCGTAATGGGCCCATTGGAAAACTTTATCGGTACTGTCACCGCCGTGGATACGGAAAGACAGAAGGTCAAGCTCGTTGTAGAAATGTTCGGGCGCAACACACCCGTAGAGCTTGATTTCGTGGAAATCAGAAAAATCTGATTTTAAAGCACTCTCCCCCATCGTATGCAATCTGCCTTGTGCAGGTTCATAGTGGGAGGCATTCCCAAACGAGGGCTCATGCCGCTCGAACCACATTATATTAGGAGGATTTTTCACAATGGCGAAAAAGATTACAGGCTTTGTTAAGCTTCAGATCCCTGCCGGTAAGGCAACGCCCGCACCGCCTGTAGGTCCCGCACTGGGCCAGCACGGCGTAAACATCATGGGCTTCTGCAAAGAGTTCAACGAGAAAACGGCTAAGCAGGCCGGTCTCATCATCCCGGTAGTCATCACCGTCTATCAGGACCGTACGTTCACCTTTATCACCAAGACTCCCCCCGCAGCGGTTCTTATCAAGAAGGCTTGCGGTCTCGAGAGCGCATCCGGACGTCCCAACAAAGAAAAGGTTGCAAATATCACCATGGCTCAGGTAAGGGAAATTGCCGAGCTCAAGATGCCCGACCTTAACGCAGCATCCGTCGAAGCAGCCATGAGCATGGTAGCAGGCACGGCTCGCAGCATGGGCGTTGTAGTAGTAGATTAAGGCTGGAGGTTATAATTATGAAGCATGGTAAAAGATATTTAGAGAGCGTCAAAGTTTATGACCGCCAGAAGCTGTACGATCCCGCAGAAGGTCTTGAAACCGTTCTTGCCACCGCAAAGGCAAAGTTCGACGAGACCGTCGAGGCTCACATCCGTCTCGGTGTTGACCCCCGTCACGCAGACCAGCAGGTCCGTGGCGCCGTAGTTCTCCCCAACGGAACCGGTAAAACCGTCCGCGTTCTCGTCTTTGCAAAGGGCGACAAAGCTAAGGAAGCTCTGGATGCAGGCGCAGATTTCGTCGGTGATGATGATTTGGTAAAGAAGATCCAGACCGAAAACTGGTTTGGATTCGACGTTTGCGTAGCCACCCCCGACATGATGGGTACCGTCGGCCGCATCGGTCGTGTTCTTGGTCCGAAGGGCTTGATGCCTAACCCCAAGAGCGGCACCGTTACGTTCGATATCGCAAAGGCGATCGCAGACATTAAAGCAGGTAAAGTCGAATACCGTGTCGACAAGACCGCTATCGTTCACGTTCCGATAGGTAAGGTTTCATTCGGCGTTGAGAAGCTCAACGAAAACCTTTCCACCCTTATGGATGCTATAATCAAGGCTAAGCCCGCAGCAGCAAAGGGTACTTACATCAAGAGCCTGGTAATTGCAACTACCATGGGCCCCGGTGTCAAGTTCAACGGACTGAAGTTCTAATTGCTCGCAACTCCAACAACGCACCTGCCACGGCATCACCTGCCATGGCAGGGCGAAAGAATACCGGCAGAGAAAAGCTCCGCCGGTATTTCTTTGTTTTTATTCCTCAGATTGTTCACACTCACCGCAAGGCGTAATTTTTCTGTCGGGCGGCAGCTTCAGATTGTGCCAGAGATTGTACTTATGGCTGTCGGCGATGGCGTTCATCATGCGTGTTTCCGCATCCGGCACTATACTGTGAAACGACTCGATCAGCTTTTTCATATCCTCACGCTTGGTCGAGCCCGCCACGGGACAGTTTGGCTTCTGAACGGGCAGCTCAAGGTGCTTTGCCACGGATATGGCATACTTCTCCGGCAAAAACACCAGCGGCCGTATCAGCGTGACATCCTTTTTGCTCATATAGGTCACAGGCCCGAAGGTATTCAGCCTGCTTTCAAAAAACAGACTTAGGAAGAACGTTTCAAGGACGTCCTCCCGATTATGCCCCAGCGCAACAAGATTGCAGCCCCGCTCCTTTGCGGCGTTGTTAAGTGCGCCCCTGCGAAGCTTTGCACACATGGCGCAGGGATTGGTTTCCTCACGGATGTTGAACACCACGTCGCCTATATCGGTCTTGACTATATCAAGCGGAACTCCTATTTTCTCGGCAAACCCGTAAAGCCGGTCATAGTCCTGCTCCACAAGCCCCAGATCGAGCATCACGCCGTAAACGTCATAGCTTCGCCGGCAAAACCTCTGGTACAGTTTCAGTCCGTACAGCAGCAGCAGGCTGTCCTTGCCGCCCGAAACGCCTACGCAGATTTTGTCGCCGTCATTTATCATATTAAAGCGTTCATCAGCACGCCTTATGCACCCGAGAACCCTTTTCATTCCGTCTCCCCTTCGCCCTTCAGGGCGCAATATAAATAATCAAGTGCGGTTACGTAGCCCGACACGCCCTCTCCCGAAACCATGTGTATGCACACGTCGCTGAGGACGGATATGCGCCGAAACTCCTCGCGGCGGCTTATGTCCGATATGTGCATCTCAACCACGGGTATGTCGATCGCCGCTATCGCATCACGTATTGCGTATGAATAATGGGTGTATGCGCCGGCATTGAGTATCACGCCGTCAAAATCGTCCATCGCTTCGTGGAGAAGATCGATTATTACCCCCTCGTGATTGGTCTGCTCGAATTCAAGCTCGACGCCAAGCTCATCCGCCCTGCTTTCCAGCAGGCTTTCCACCTCGTCAAGCGTGGTTTTTCCGTAAACTTCCGGCTCTCTCTTGCCGAGCAGGTTTAAATTGGGACCGTTAAGCACGAGTATTCTCATTTTGCCCTCCCTACCGCCTTTCGGTCTTTGCCATCAGCATATCAAAAATCCGCCTGCATTCGGAATAATCGCCGCTCGTGTAAAACTCAGCCGTGCCTATCCCCACCGTTTTCCGTATTCCGTTGGCGGTAAGCACCCTGTCAAGCTGATGCGCCGTGCCCTCATTACCGTCAAAAAGTGCGCATTCACCCGAAAAATGTTCCTTCGCATACCGTCTTATCTCGTCCGAAATGAACACGTAATGCGTGCAGCCTAAAACTATCGCATCGACGGTTTCGCCCTCGTAGGGGGAAAGATACTCCGACAGCAGATCATCGAAGCCTCGCTCAACGAAAACGCCCTTTTCGATCCTGTCCACCAACCCGCTGCACGGCACGTCGGCTATGCGTTCGGGATTCGGCATTCGCTGCTTAAGCGCGAGATAACGCTCCAGAGTCGTCGTCGCCTTCGTCGCAAGCATCAATATCCTGCCGTTTCCTTCCTTCATGCAGGGCGGCTTTATCGCCGGTTCCATGCTGATGACCGGCACCTCGAGCCTCGCCCGTATTTTCTCTATCGCCGTTCCGGTTGCAGTGTTGCAGGCAACTACCACGGCCTTTACGCCCTTTTTCATCAAAAACTCGGCGCTTTCCAGGGAATGCTCCGTTATCTCCTCCTCGGTTTTATCTCCATAGGGGGCGTTTTTATTGTCGCCGAAATAAATATAGTCCTCCTCGGGTAAAAGGCGCAAAGCCTCCCTCAGGAAGCTCACGCCGCCGAAGCCCGAGTCAAAAACGCCAATCGGTTTCATTGCAGTATCCCCTGTTCACGCAGTGTTCTTTCAATATCGTTATTCCACAGTATCAGAGCATTTTCACCCGTATCCGAATAATAACGCTTTCTTATTCCCGCCTTCTCGAAGCCCAAAGCGTAATACATATTCTGTGCGGCGAAGTTGTGCTCCCTTACCTCCAGGGACATACTTCGGGCGGAATGCTCCACCGCAAGGCGCATCATATAAAGCAGAAGCTTTTTGCCGTATCCGCATCGCCTGTTCTCGGGTGCGGTCGCAATGTTGGTTATGTGAGCCTCTCCAAAATACACCCACATGCCGCAATAGCCTATTATCCTGCCGTCAAGCTCAGAAACGGCGTAGTGAGCAAGCTTGTTTTTAAGCTCGCCCATCAGCGAATTATAGGACCACGGGGTGATGAAGCACACGGTTTCAAGCTCGTGCACCCTTGCCACGTCATCCTTTGTCATGGCACGTATTACGAGTTCACCTTCCATTTTGCATCCTTTCCGCCTGCGGCTGCCTAAGATACATCGGCGTCACCTCATCTGCCTTTGCTTCGCCCGAGTCGATTCGTGCCAAAGCCGCCTTTATGACGCCCTCGGCGCTCACAACGCCATCGGCAAACATTGCTCCCGTGCAGTTTGCAAGTATCAATTCCCTGTGCAGCACGCCTCCGTCGCCTACAAAAACCGTATTTTCGGGTATATCCTTTATAAGCTCCGCCACCACTACCGCCGACGGCTCGATGACGGTCTTGTTTTTCGAATAAAGTGCGGCATAGCCGTTGCCGTTTCTGCAATCGAGCAGGGCGCATACGCTTTTGCCGTCACCGTCAACGCAGTATTTCAGTGCCTCGAGCGAAGGTACTCCGATTATCTTTTTCCCCGACGTGAATGCCATCGCATTGACCGCACATACACCGATCCTTACGCCCGTGTATGACCCCGGACCTATGTCGCAGGCAAAAACGTCTATATCCTCCATAGCTGTATCGTTATCCGCCAAAAGTTTCTCAACAAGCGGCATGATTATTTCGGAATGTCCGCCGACGGACGGTTCGCCGTAAAGACAGCTTATGCGCCCATTCTTATAAACCGCCGCCGATGCCGTTCCCGAAGACGTAGAAATGGAAAGGATCGTCATATTTTACCTCCGAAAAGCCGCTCCGCCGCAGCGATGAACGCATCATATTTGGGCGCCGTGGACACAAGCTCTACCTCACGGGCATCACAGCCGCTTCCGGATATATGTATCTCCAATCGCTCCGCCGGCAGGGCATAGCTGACGTTTTCACACCACTCCATGACTATTACCCCGTTCCTCGCCAAATAATCCTCGAATCCTATGGCATACAGCTCCTCCTCGGACTCGAGCCTGTACGCATCGAAGTGGAAAAGCGCAGTTTCTCCGTCCGTGTGCTCCCGCACTATGGTAAACGTGGGACTCATTATATCATGTATGCCGAGCGCACCTGCCAAAGCCTTTACAAGGGTGGTTTTGCCTGCGCCCAGGCCTCCGAACATGGCGACAAAAGCCCCCGGAAACAGCCTTTGCGCAAGCGTTTTCCCGAGCGTTTCGGTCGCCGCCTCGTCCATGAGATTAAGGTGTAATGCCTTCATCAGTTAAACGTCCCTTTCTCCATAAGCTCCGCCCTGAAGTCCAGCAGTCTGTCCTCTGCGATCGCCTTTCGCACATCCTCCATCAGCTTAATGGAGAAGCGGAGATTATGCAGCGACAAAAGCTGTGCCGCCAATATCTCCTCCGCCTTTATAAGGTGCCGCACGTACGCCCTCGTAAAGTTCCTGCACGCATAGCAGTCGCACTCGGGGTCGATGGGCGTAAAGTCCCTTTCAAAGGTGGCATTTCTTATTGTGCGCCTGCCCTGTCTGGTTAGTGCCAGACCGTTTCTTGCCACCCTCGTCTGAAGCACGCAGTCAAACATATCCACGCCCCTCAGCACTCCCTCTATAAGGCAGTCGGGCGTTCCAACGCCCATAAGGTAGCGGGGCTTGTTCTCCGGCATATAGGGCATTATGGTTTCGAGCATATCGTACATTATAGTCTTTGGCTCGCCGACGGAAAGCCCGCCGATTCCGTAGCCGATAAAATCCATATCGGAAAGCGCCTTTGCGCTCTCTATGCGCAGATCCTTGTACATACCGCCCTGCACAATTCCAAACAGCGCCTGATCCTCCCTCGTATGTGCCTGCTTACAGCGGGCCGCCCAGCGATGCGTTCTGTCCATCGCCTCTGCGGTGTATTTATAATTGCTCGGATACGGGGCGCATTCGTCGAACACCATGGCTATATCGGCACCAAGTGCCTGCTCGACCTCCATTACGCTCTCGGGCGTAAAAAAGTGTCTGCTTCCGTCAAGATGCGAACGGAACTCAACCCCGTCCTCCTTGATGCTGTTTATCCCCGCAAGGCTGAAAACCTGAAATCCTCCCGAGTCGGTCAGAATTGGGCGATTCCAGTTCATAAATTTGTGCAGCCCGCCCGCCTCCTCCACGAGCTTATGCCCGGGTCTGAGGTAAAGATGATACGTATTGGCGAGTATTATCCCCGAACCGATCTCCTCCAGCTCCCTCGGCTGAACCGCCTTTACCGTCGCCTGCGTACCGACGGGCATATAGCACGGCGTTTCGATTATGCCGTGGGGCGTGTGAAGCCTGCCGAGCCTCGCACCCGACTGCTTGCAGGTCTTTATAAGTTCATACTTAAAAAACTTATTCATAGTGCTTCTCCAATAAACAACCAATATCAGAAAAACCGAATATTGATTTATTATAACATGGTATTATATCATGCAACCCCACTATTAAAAAGAAATTTTAAAACTTTAATCATATATTGCTTGACATTCCATATACATTAACATATAATTAGGCAGGGTGTTAGCCAAGGCTAACTAAGGAGGATAACCAATGACGAGAAAACTGTTGAGTAATTTAGAGCCTTCCCAAAGCGGTCGGGTTTATTCTATAATGGGCGATTCGGGGCTGAAGCGCAGGCTTATAGACATGGGTATAATTCCCGGTACGGAGATTTTTGTCAGTAAGGTTGCACCGATGGGCGACCCGATGGAGCTCCGGATACGCGGTTATCAACTTACCCTAAGGCGTGCCGACGCCGCAATGATCGCCCTTATGAGCGAGGAGGAATCCGCCGCATACAAAGCGGCGCACGCACACAAGGCAGCGCCGCAATCCGACAGTGACGATATGATCGAGCATGAGCGTGCGGCGAGGCTCACCGAGCTTATGATGAATACAAAAAGCTGTACAGGCAGGCGCAAGGCCGGCAGGGCCTGCGTTATTGAAGCCGCCGAGGACGAAACACCGTTCAAGCTCGCACTTATCGGCAATCCGAATTGCGGAAAAACCACGCTTTTCAACGCCATGACCGGCGCACGTGAATACGTGGGCAACCGCCCCGGCGTTACTGTGGAGAAAAAGGAGGGTAAGGTAAAGTCCACCCGCCGCTACCGCAGGGCCTGCCCCGACGGATTATGCACGATGGGGCACGAGATGACGCTTGTTGACCTGCCCGGCATATACTCCCTCTCTCCCAACACCATGGAGGAGGTCGTTTCCCGTGACCACCTGATGTATGACAAGCCGGACGCCATAATTAACATCGTCGATGCGACAAATATCGAGCGCAATCTGTATCTGACCATACAGCTTCTTGAGCTTGAGATACCGATGATAATCGCTCTCAACATGATGGACGAGGTCGAAAAGCGTGGTGACAGAATAGACGTTAAGCGCCTTTCAAAGGAGCTTGGCATTCCGATAGTACCGATAAGCGCAAAAACGGGCATGGGCATTTACGAGCTGATCGACTCAGCGCAAAAGCTCCTGCAGGCGATTCACACGCAGATACACGAGGGCTTCAAAATTGAACCGGACGACCTGTATGACGAATATACTCACTCGTTCCACCACAAGATAGGCGACATAATTAAGCCCTATGCACAGGCCGCCGATATGTATCAGCATTGGGCGGAGATAAAGCTGCTCGAAGGCGATCCGCTCGTCCGTGAAGCATTGAAGCTGCCCGACGATGTTTATCGCAAGGTGGACGAGGTTGTTGCAGAGTACGCATCCGCATCCGAGTTCAAGGACAGCGAGCTTATGGTTGCGGAAAGCCGTTACCGTTATATCGAGCACGCAGTCAGCATCGCAGTGGTCAAAAAATATAAAAGGGACGAGATAACCGTAAACGACAAAATCGACCGTGTGCTGACAAACCGCATATTTGCCATTCCGATCTTCATCGGCATAATGGCGGTAATTTTCATGCTGACGTTCGGCACGCTCGGCGCATGGCTCAGCGACCTTGTAGGGGCGTTTATAGACGAAACCCTTATGCCGTTTGCGGAAAATCTGCTTGCGGGCGTGAATGCCGCCCCGTGGGTAATAAGCCTTGTCACAAACGGAATAATCTCCGGCGTCGGAGGCGTGCTTACGTTCCTGCCGCAGATTGCGCTGCTGTTCTTCTTCCTGTCCCTGCTCGAGGACAGCGGCTACATGAGCCGTATCGCCTTCATAATGGACAGACCCATGCGCAGGTTCGGACTGAGTGGAAAAAGCTTTATACCGCTTTTGATGGGCTTTGGCTGCACCGTGCCGGCGACTATGGGCGCACGCACCATGGGCACCTTGAACGACAAGCGCATGACTATACTGCTGCTGCCGTTTATGAGCTGTTCGGCGAAGCTCCCCGTCTATGCGCTGATAACCTCTGCATTTTTCGGCAGAAGCGGCGGAATGATCATAATTTGCCTTTACATTCTGGGAATAGTCGTCGGAATGCTTTCGGGCCTGCTTTTCAAGGCCTCCGTTTTCAAGGACGTCGACGCCGAATACCTTATCGAGCTTCCGCCGTATCGCCTGCCCAACGCCAAAAATACGCTCCTGAACGTATGGGAAAAGGTAAAGCATTTCCTTGAAAAGGCAGGAACCATCATATTTGCCATGAGCGTGGTTATATGGTTTTTGATGAGCCTCAGTCCGGAATTCAAGCTGGTTGAGAACGAAGCGGAAAGCATCATCGGCAGGTTCGGAACGCTTATCGCACCGATTTTCAAGCCTCTGGGTTTTGGCACGTGGCAGGCGGTGGTTGCGCTCATTTCGGGCATAATCGCAAAGGAGGCCGTTGTTTCCTCGCTCGCCGTATTCTTCGGATTTTCCGCAAGCGCCTCGGGCGGCGCCGTTTTCTCGGCCATGTCGTCCGCCTTCACCCCGCTGTCGGCATTCAGCTTCTTGGTTTTCGTGCTGCTCTACACTCCCTGCATAGCAGCCGTAGCAACCATGAAAAACGAGCTTGGCTCAACAAAATGGACCGCTGCAATGGTTGGCTATCAAATCGGCATAGCATACCTCGTCTCCCTGATAGTGTATCAGGTTGGCTCTCTGATATTGTGACATAAAGAAAGGAAGCTGTTTTATGGATGCGGTTTCGTGGGTAATAGTCGGCTTGATCGCCGTATGGACCGTCTTTTGCGTGATACGCTTTATAAAGAAAAAGGGGCGCTGCTGCAAAAGCGGCTGCCAAAACTGCAGCAAATGCAGTCAGTGCAGACGGTAAAGCAAAACCACTCGGGAGCAAGAACCGCCCTCGAGTGGTTGTTTTTATCTTCAATTCACATATCAGCCGATAAGCGCCCGTGCAAACTCGTCCGCATCGAAGGGCTGAAGGTCGTTCACACCCTCGCCAACGCCGATAAACCTGACCGGCAGACCAAGCTCCGCCTTTACAGCAACCGCCATTCCGCCCTTTGCCGTTCCGTCAAGCTTTGTAATAACGGTTCCAGAAAGCCCCGAGGCCTCGGCAAACGCCTTTGCCTGCATTATGGCGTTTTGCCCCGTCGTAGCATCCAGCACGAGCAAAACCTCGCACTCAGCTTCGGGCAATTCCCTGTCGATCACCCTCCGCATCTTTGCCAGCTCATTCATCAGATTTTTCTTGTTATGCAGTCGTCCTGCAGTATCGCATATCAGCATATCGAGATTTTTCGCCTTGAACGAAGCAATCGCATCGAACACCACCGCCGCCGGATCTGCGCCCTCTCCATGTTTTACAATGGGCACGCCGGTCCTTTCCGCCCATACGGTAAGCTGTTCCGCCGCCGCCGCCCTGAACGTATCCGCCGCCGCCAGCATGACTTTTTTGCCTTCGCCGGAATAATGTGCGGCGAGCTTGCCTATCGACGTGGTCTTTCCCACACCGTTTACGCCGACTATCAGTATCACCGTCTTTTTCCCCGTCGCAAGAAAATCCGTATCGGGACGCATTTCATCGGCTATAAGCCCAACGAGAGCGTCCTTCGCCTCGGTTCGGGTTTTTATCTTTTCCTCTTTATTCTTTGCTTTAAGCCGTTCGATAAACCCTTCCGAAAGCGCCATGCCCATATCGGACACTATAAGCGCCTCCTCCAGCTCCTCGTAAAATTCGTCGTCTATCCTGTCCTCTCCGAAAATGCTGTTGAACAGCGCATTTCTCGTCTTTGACAAACCCTGCTTCAGCTTTGCAAAAAAGCCCTGTTTCTTTTCCATTTATACCTCCGTTGTTATGCTTGGGCCGCAAAATCGTCAAACTTGGCGGACACAAGCTTTGATACGCCCTTTTCCTCCATGGCAACGCCGTATATTGCATTGCACACAGCCATGCTGCCCTTCCTGTGCGTTATGAGAATAAACTGGGTGTCCCTCGAATAATTGTGCAGATATTCGGCAAAGTTGGACACGTTCAGCTCGTCGAGCGAGGTTTCTATCTCATCCAGCACGCAAAACGCCGTGGGCTTCAGCTTCAGTATCGCAAACAGCAGTGCTATCGCCGTCAGCGCCCTCTCGCCGCCCGAAAGCAGCGACATCAGCTGCAGCTTCTTTCCCGGGGGCTGTGCGATTATATCTATATCGCAGTTGAGTATGTCCTCGTTGTCGGACAATATGAGTTCCGCCCTTCCGCCACGGAACAGCTCCGTGAAAACGCTCGTGAAGTTTTGCTGAATTACCGCAAACTGCTTTTTGAATTCGCTTTTCATCGTTTCCATAAGCTCCGCAATCAGCTTTTGCAGATCCTCACGTGCCTTCTCCAGATCCTCGGTCTGCGCCTTGAGATTATCGTGCCTTTCCTTTACGAGCTTATATTCCTCAATCGCGTTTACGTTTATCTCTCCGAGCGCACGTATCGCCTTTTTAAGCTCCTCACTCCGCTGATGCTCCGCCGATGCGGAGTAGGGACGCCTGTACTGCGATATTCCCTCGTAGGTCATTTGGTAATCGTCCCAAATGCGGTTCTGCATATTCTCAAGCTCAAGCTCGGATTTATTGAGAATAAGCTCGGATTTATGCTTCCTCTCCCTGCAGTCATCTATTCTTACCGTTATCTCCGAGCAGGCGCTCCTTAGCTCGTAAAGGTGCTTCATCCTTTCATCCTGCTCGTTTTCGAGACGTGCGATCTCGTCGGATACCGCCTGCGCCACCTCTCGGTTTTCTCCCACATCCGCATACATGGCTTCAAGCTGCTCTGACATGGCTTTGGCTTCCTCCCCGAGGCGTTCTGCCGTCAGGCGCACCTCGGCTATCAGCTTTTCCGCCCTCTCGGTTTCCCTGCCGAGCCGCTTGCTTTCCGCAATCACGGCGTCACGCTCTTTCTTCGCCGCCATGTGCTGCACCTTCAGCGCAGTCAGCTCGTTGGCAAGGGCGTCACGCTCATTCCTTTGCTTGAAAAGCTCCGTCTGCAGCCGCCGTATATCGGACTGCGTGACCTCGTTGCCTTGCTCTATGTCGTCCCTTTGGCTGCTGTACTCCATGCGCTGCGCCTTAACGTCCTCGATATTATCCTCTATCACGGAGCGTTCGGCTTCTATGCGTTTAAGCGACTGTTCGCCCTCCAGCACGTATTTTTTTACTATTTCAAGCTTTTCCCTGTTCGTCGCCGCCTCAACGTCAAGCTCATGCACCGCTTCGGCAGCCCTTTCGGTCTCCTCCTGAAGCCTTTTCAGCTTCTCTGAAAGCGCCTTTTCCTCGTCCCGCTTCTCATCAAGCCTTGAGTTTGTGGCACTTTGGAGCTTTTTAAGCTCCTCGATCTCTCTTTCCCTGCCAAGGAGGCTGAATTCACGCTTTTGAACGCTTCCGCCCGTCATCGAGCCGCCCGGGTTGATTATGTCGCCGCCCACCGTGGCGATCCTTATCTGTGAATTGGCGCTGCGGTTCAGCATTATCGCCGTGTCTATGTCCTCAACGATCACCGTACGTCCGAGCAGGTTTCCCACCACATTGGCATACTTCGGGGAATACTCCACCAGCTCCGATGCCACGCCGTAACAGCCCTTTATGGTTATTAAGTCACGCTCGTGCCTGTTTAAATCTCTGCTTTTGACCGACGAGACAGGGAGCAGGGTCGCTCTGCCGTAGTTGTTGCGTCTGAGATGCTCTATGACCGTCTTTGCATCCTGTTCGGTTTTGGTGACTATGTTTTGAAGCGCCGCACCGAGCGTCATTTCAATCGCCGTTTCAAACCGCGCGGGAACCTTTATCAGCTCCGCAACAACGCCCTCGATGGCGTTTTTAAGCACAGGATTGGTTTTGGCGTCGTTGAGCACGCTTCTTACGCTTGAATAATAGCCCTCGTGCGCCTGCTTCATTTCGTGCAGAACTGCCGTTTTTGAGCGCAGGGACTCGTTTTTTTGTTCCAATGCCCGTATATCGAGCTGCATCTGCCTAAGCTCGTTATTCGCTTTATTTCTGTCTGTGGCCGCCTCATTGCGGCGTTTTTCGGCAAGCAGCTTTCTCTCCGCCGATTCGTCGCTTATGCGCTGTGCCTCGGCAAGCTCTTTTGCAAGCTGCTCGTTCTCCTTAATTTGGGCAGCTTCCTTTTCGCCAAGGGACAAAAGCTGCTCCTTCAGCGTCGCCTCTATCGCATCTATCCTCGAAAGCCCGCTTTTGGCGTCGGACAAACGATTCATTCTGTCGATGATGCTTTGCTTTTTTTGGTTAAGCTCCTCTTCCCTTTCACGAAGCACCGCTTCCTCGTCCGAAAGCCGTTTTTCGCCGTCCGCAATGCTTTTTTCAAGCTCGGCAATGCCCCTGTCGCCCTTGCTTCCGTCGGAGTCCATCTCTTTGAGCAGGCGTCTGTTAAGTCCTATCAGCGCCTCATGCTCCGCCTGCTCCTTCATGAGTCTTTCGGTTTCCCTGCGTGCATTCTCTATCTTCTCTTTTAATACGTTAGCTTCGCCCGTGTTGCTCTCTATGCCGGCAGTAAGCTCAAGCAGTCTCGCCTGCAGCTCGCTCATGGCGGAGTTGTTAAGGCGCTCTGTCTCCTCGATGGCAATACACTCTGCGGCAAGACGCTCGTGCTCCGCCGCATTTTTGGTTACTTCGTCCTCAAGCTGTTTCGCTGCGGCTCGCTGTGCGGCAATACGATCGTTCAGCCTTTCATGCTGTATAAGGTACAAATTCAGCTCGGACGCCTTTAGTTCGTCACGAAGGAGAAGGTACTGCTTAGCCGATTCGCTTTGCTGCGACAGCGGCTCTATTCGTTCCTCAAGCTCCGCCAATATGTCGTTCAGGCGCACGAGATTCGTCCTCGTGTTTTCGAGCTTGCGCTCCGCCTCCTCCTTGCGTGTGCGGAAGCGCATAACACCCGCCGCCTCCTCAAACAGCGCCCTGCGGTCGCCGGACTTGTTTGACAGTATCTCCTCGACCTTACCCTGACCGATTATGGAATAGCCCTCTTTGCCTATGCCGGTATCCCTGAAAAGCTCGTGAATATCCTTCAGCCTGCATTGCTTGCCGTTTAGCAGGTACTCGCCCTCGCCGGAGCGATATACACGCCTCGTTATGCTTACCTCTGTGTAATCAATCCTCAATTTCTGGTCGGAATTGTCAAATACGAGAGTCACCTCGCAGTATGCAAGGGGCTTTCTTTGCTGGGTTCCGTTGAAAATAACGTCCTCCATCTTATTGCCGCGAAGCGCCCTTGCGCTCTGCTCGCCCAAAACCCAGCGTACGGCGTCGGCGATGTTGCTTTTTCCGCTTCCGTTTGGGCCGACTATCGCCGTAATGCCGTCCACAAACTCCACAACGGTTTTGTTCGCAAACGACTTAAAGCCGGCTATTTCAAGTCTTAACAGTTTCAATACTTATTCCTCTTTCGCTCTCGCCTTTGTCAGTCTATCACGTCTATATCAACAACGCTGCTAAGCGCTTTCAGCTTTACAAGTGCTTCCCTTGCCGCAATCTGCCCCGCCTCCTGCTTGGACGAGCCGCAGCCTGTACCAAACGTTTCTCCGTCGATCATTACCGCCATATTAAACTTTTTAATGTGGTCGGGACCGGTTTCGTCGATAAGAACATATTTTATCTCACCGAGCTTGTGCTTTTGCACATGCTCCTGAAGGGTTGTTTTATAGTCCTTCGTGTTCACAGTTTTCATCGCCGCCTGCACGGACTCCGTACAAAAGCCCAATACGAAGCGCCTCGCCTCCTCAAAGCCCCCGTCGAGATACAGTGCGCCGATCACAGCCTCAACAGCATCCGCCAAAATGGAGCTTTTATCCCTTCCTCCGGTGCGCTCCTCACCCCTGCTCAAACGCATATTTTCGCCGAGCTGCATTTTTTTTGCCGCTTTGCAAAGGGCCGCTTCGCTAACCACGAGCGAACGCACTCTTGTCATCTTCCCCTCACGGGCCTTTGAGTAGGTTTTGTAAATCCACTCGCTCACGCAAATTCCGAGGATAGAATCGCCGAGAAATTCCAGCCTTTCATTATCCTTTGCAGCCTTGGATTCGCCCTTGACATACGATGAATGTGTAACGGCGGTCAGTATAAGCTCGGGATCGGAAAATTTCCACCCCGTAATTTTCTGCATATTTGCAATAATTTCTTCGTTTTGTCTGTTCATCGCTGTTACCGCCTTACATCAAAGCGACCTTATGCAAAACCGCATAAAGCCGCATTATAGTCGTATATTTGTTTGCCGCCGTGTTATTATTTGCCGGCCGCCTCTATAAAGCGCACAATATCCCCAACCGTCTTTATCTTGCTGAGCTCCTCGTCGGGTATCTCCATGTCGTACTCGCTCTCAAGATCCATTATAAGCTCCACAATATCCAAAGAGTCCGCCGCCAGATCCTCTATAAGCCTCGACTCCTCGGTGATGCGTCCCTTGTCGATTCCGAGCTGGTTAGCGAGCAATTCTGCAATTTTATCAAAATTCATAATTTCTCCGCCTTTCATTTTATTCGTATAATTCTATCGTCTTTTTATCGTTATGTCAACAAATTCCTGCCGCAATAATGCTTGTGTCAAGCCCATCAAAGCACTTTAACGCCTCATACACCTCGCCGGCTATCGCCGAAACGCCGCCCTCACGGTCGCTCTCTATATTCAGCGGCATAAGCGGATCGTGCAGCGACATTCTGAGCAAGAACCATCCGCCGTGTTTATCAATGTTCACACGGATGCCCTCATGGTTTTCGGGCTCGACTCTCCAATCGCTTTTTGCCTCGGCATAGGTCGAAACTTCTTCCAGCACCTTTTTGCCGTATGCAGCAAAGTCGTCACAAAGCAGTTTGATGCGGTACTCCTTCGCCTCGAGCGGCTCCCTCAAATTTTCTATGAGCGTCTCAATTCCCTTGCCCTTTGTCCTGCACCTTGCCGCCTCAATAAGAAGCTTTGCCATAAGATATGCGCCGTCATCGAGGAAATAGTTTTCCTTTAAAGCACCGTGTCCCGAGGTTTCGATGGCAAGATGGCTTTCCGTTCCCTCGGTATTGAGCCTTATCGCCTCGTTTATGACGTTGCGGTAGCCCCGCTTGAACCGCCTGTGAACGCCGCCGCAGCCCTCGATGAACTCCTTCAGCCCCGTAGAGGTTATTGAGTCGGTGACTATTACTGAGTTTGGATGCTCCCTCAGCACTATCGCCGACATGAGTGCGATCAAGCCGTTTCGGTTTATTTCCCTTCCGTCGGCCGTGACCGCCGCCGCCCTGTCAACGTCCGTATCGAAAATAAGCCCTAGATCCGCACGGTTTTTCAGCACGGCGTCCGATATGGCTTTCATTGCCTCGGCATTCTCGGGGTTTGGCGCATGGTTCGGAAACCTTCCGTCGGGTTCCAAAAACAGACTGCCTGCCGTATTCGCTCCGAGCGGCTCAAGCACCTTGTCCGCAAAGAATCCGCCTGCACCGTTTCCGGCATCAACGACGATGTGCATACCCTCAAGCGGTCTTTCGTAGTTTTCGGCATTGACGCTTCGGCGTATAAAATCCACCATATCAGCAGCATATACGCTTATAAAATCTCTCTCCTCCACGGGTGCCTCCTCGCAGACGTCCGCCCCGATCTCTGCGGCGGCGGTGAGTATCGCCTTTATATCCGCCTTCTCAAGTCCTCCCGATGCGGTGAACAGCTTAAAGCCGTTTCTGTCAAATGGCAGGTGACTTGCCGTGACCATAACGGCGCCGTCAAACATCCAGCCCTCCCTTACCGTGCTCATGAACATGGCGGGGGTGCTTGCCAAATTGAAGTTTACAACCTCAACACCCTCCTTCATAAGTCCGGCGGCAAACCAGCCTGCAAGCTTTTCACCGGTAAGCCTTGAATCCCGACCTATGCTTACACGCAGTCCCGTATCCCTGTTCAAGCGTTCCTTGAGCCAAAGTGCAAATGCCCGACCTGTCGCCTTTACGCTCGTTTCATCAAGGTTGGCCTTCTTCTCGCCGTCGATAGCCACGCCCCTTATATCGCTTCCGTTTTGTAAAGCCAAATAGTCCACGTTTTTCCTCCCGTTTCCATTCGCTCGTTTTATCCTACGCTAAAAACCCACCGTATGTACGGTGAGTTTTGCATTCGTTACGGCTGCTGTTCGTTCAAAAAGCCGCCGCCGTATTCATTGTTCAGCACGGTATCGCCGATGCTGTTTAGGTCGCCTATGATCAGGTCACATTCGTAATAGCTGCCCTCTCGCCAATACTTCAGGTGCAGCGTATCTCCGACGTTTTTGCTCTGTATTGCCGCCACGAACTCATCCTGCGTTAATAGCCGCTGCCCGTCGCACTCCACGATAATGTCGTCCGCACGCAGTCCCGCCAGATGCCCGGGTCCGTTTTCAATGACGCTGTAAACAAGTATGCCCTGCGGACGTGAATACGCCTTTGAGTATTCCTCGGTTATCGTCAAAACGCTTATGCCTACACCCGGTCTTTCAACGTGGCCCTGCCTTATCAGCGCCTCGACGGTGGGCAGAATATCGTTTATGGGCAGCGCAAAGCCCAGACCCTCGGCGGATATGGCGTTTCCGTATTCGTCATAGCTTGCGGTTACGGTCTTTGCGGTTGTCATGCCGATGACCTCGCCCTTCATGTTGATTAGCGGTCCGCCGCTGTTGCCGGGGTTGATCGCCGCATCGGTCTGAATATACGTGTTGCTCCTGCCGTCTATGTTTACGCTTCTCGATGTGGAGCTGATTATGCCGAAGGTGGGCGTGCCGGCAAGACTTGAGCCGGTGGGATCGCCGATTGCAACCGCAAACTCGCCCACGCGCAGATTGCTCGAATCGCCAAGCTTCAGCGGGACGAGATTTTGTGCATCTATTTTCAAAACGGCAACGTCAAGCGTAGAATCCATGCCCATCAAAACGGCGGTATATTCCTCCTGATTCGACAGAGTGACCTTGATAATGCTCGCCCCGTCAACCACGTGGGCGTTGGTAAGTATATAGCCGTGGCTCGAAATTACAAATCCCGTACCCGTTCCCTGTATGCTGTCGGTAAATATCTGCCCCAACGCATAGCCCGAAACGTAATTGGTTATGCTGCATACGCCGGGCGACACCGTCTCAACGATGTCGGGAATGGGATTTGCAGCGTCGTTAATTACGGGCGCAATGCCGTCAAAAATATCCTCCGGTATGTCTGTCCTGTCGATAGGCGCACTCGTCTGCACAGGTGTGCTCGTCTGTGCAGGCGTATTCTGGCCGTCGGTAGAACCTGGCAGAGCAGTCTGTCCGGGTGCAGGCGTGCCCCATATCCAATGGTCATTACCCGAACCCGATTTGTCGCCCAATATTACAGACACGAACAAAATGGCAATTATCAAAATCACCATCACCACCGCAAATACGGTTGCAACGCCGCTTTTGCCTTTTTTCTGCTGTTCGTTATTATCATAGTAATTAAAATTGTTGGCTTCCACAGGAACACCTCCTCATACGGTATTATAGCTTCATTTTGACTCATTGGAAAGTCATTTCGAAGATATTCACATTTTTTTGGCATTCTGATGCCGCTTTTGTCGATGAACGAGCTTCAGCGTGAACGTAAAGCTTGTTTCGCCGCCAAGGCACGATTCCACCGATATTTTTTCCTCATGCTGGTCTATTATCCGCTTCACTATCGCAAGCCCAAGCCCCGTGCCGCTTCCGTTCGTCGGGGTATGCGCCTTTTCCGCCTTGTAGAAGCGGTCGAATATGAACGGCAGATCTTCCTCGGATATACCTGCCCCGCCGTTTGCAACCGTAACGTAGGCTTTATCACCGGCCCGGGTTTTCGCAACCAGCTCGCCGCCCTCATCGGAGAACTTTATGGCGTTGTGTATCAAATTATGAAGCACCTGAGTTATTCTCGCCTCGTCCGCATCGACAAACAGCGCACCGTCATAAAGCTCCAGGCGAACCTCTATTCTTTTCCTGTCTATCTGCGGCTCAAACGTCAGCAGGGTGTTGATAACAAGCTCGTTTATGTCGAATACCGTTCGTTTCAGCTCGCTTTGTCCCGACTCTATCCATGCAAGGTCGAGCAGGTCGTTTACCATCTCCGCCATACGCTTGTTCTCGTTGAGGACTATGGTAAGGTATTTTTCGTAGTCCTCCTTCTCGATGGTGCCGTCGAGCATCGCCTCCACAAAGCCCCGCATGGAGCTAAGCGGCGAGCGCAGCTCATGGCTCACGTTTGCAACAAAGCTCTTTCTCGTTTTTTCAAGCCTGCTGAGCTCATTCGCCATCCTGTTGAAGTTTTCTCCCAAACGGCTGACTTCATCCACGCCCTTTACATCCACCCTTGCATCGAAGTCGCCCTTGGTGTAGCGGCGCACAACGGCGGTCATCTCGGACATAGGTCTTGTTACTATTACTGTAATATACGAAACGGCAAGCATGGCGAGCAAAATGGCGATCAGCGAAATGATCCCCACGTCAAAATATATGTCGTTTATCGCCGCATTCATGTCCGTCACATCGTCATGTATCAATACAGCGCCGAGAGTATTTCCCCACTCGTCACAAATCGTGGAGACAACGCTTATGGTCGAATACTGGATATGCGGCTTGAATATATTTCGGCAAACAAATACCGATCCGTGTATCATGGCCTCCTCGGCGTACTCGGATATGTCAACAAGGCTGCAGCCCTCCCATTTTTCACGTGACTGCTCCTCGAAAAACTCCACTTTTCCAAGAGATGGATCTATGAAAACAAGCTGTATCAGCGCATCGTATTTCCTTGCGCTGTTTCTGATTTGATTCTTTGCCGTTTCCCTGCTCTCGTTTTTGATGTAGCTGTGTATAACCACATCCACGATCTCCGCCGCCTCACGCTCAAGCTCGGATTCCCTTTCCGTGACGTACTGGGCCCTGAACACGCTTGAAACAGTGACGCCGAGAAAAACGAGGATGCCCAGCACGAGCGCCAGGTATGTTACAAGCATCCTCGAAAACAGCGTTTTAAACATCAGTTTTTACTCCGAGTCGGTCATTTCAAACTTATATCCGACGCTCCAAACGGTGCGTATCTGCCAGCCTTTTGCCGCCATAAGCTTTTCCCTTATGCGCTTAATATGCACGTCAACCGTCCTTGAGTCTCCGAAATAGTCAAAGCCCCAGACCTGTTCAAGAAGCTGCTCCCTCGAAAAAACCTTTCCCTCATGGCGGGCAAGAAAGTACAGCACCTCAAGCTCTTTCGGCGGCATTTCTATGCGCTTTCCGTCGAGCTTTACCTCATAGGTGTCAAGCGAAACCGACAGATTGCCCTTTACAACCTTTTTCCGGTTTTCTTCCTCCGGCACACGCCTCAGAACCGCACGTATCCTTGCCAAAAGCTCCTTTATGTCGAAGGGTTTTGGTATGTAATCGTCCGCACCGGCCTCAAGTCCGTTTACCTTGTCGAGTATATCGCCCTTTGCCGTCAGCATTATTACGGGCGTGTTGCTTATCTTTCTTATCCTTGTCAGCACCTCGTAGCCGTCACAGCCCGGAAGCATAACATCCAAAAGGACAATGGCGGGCTGCGTTTTTTCAAACGTATCAAACGCCGTGTCGCCCCGCTCGCAGGTTATGACCGAATAGCCCGTTTTTTCAAGATAAAGCTTCAATATCTGCAAAATATTCCTGTCGTCCTCGACGACCAGGATTTTAATACCGTCTTCCATCTTCTCTCCTGTCCGTCACTTCGTATTCGGAAATGACCTCGATACCGTTTTTCATCAGCAATGCCGCCGTCACACCCGCGCCCACCCTGAGCTTGCCCGAAAAGCTGCCGTCGTACACGCTTTTATTGCCGCACGAAGGGCTGTTTGCCTTCAGTATCGCAAGCTCTGCGCCGCTTTCCTTTGCCAGCTCAAGCGCCTTTTTTGCACCCGAAAGATATTGTTCGGTAACATCGCTGCCGTCATTCATCACCACGCGCGCCGCGGCATCTATTACATCAAATCCGTCTCCGCCGATTATCTCTGATGGCAGTCTCGGCGTTGAAAGTCCGCCGTCGCACTCGGGACAGCACGCCACGAACGGCTTGCCGTCAAGGTAGTCCATTACGGCATTGCTGCCCTTTGATTTGCCGTCATAGCGGCAATTTTCGCCCAAAAGACATCTCGATACCAATATCATAATTCAATGCCCTCCGCTTCACAAGCGTTTGACGCCCATGTTTAACAAATGTTCACAAGAGGCTATTTTTTGATGGTAACAACGGTTACGCCGGCATCTCCCTCGCCGTAGGCACCCTGTCTGAAGCTTTCGACGAGCCTGTGAGTTTTCAAAAAGCTCTGTATGCCGGCACGCAGAGCGCCCGTGCCCTTTCCGTGGATTATCGAAACCTCCCTGAGTCCGTGCATGGCGGCGTTCTCTATATACCGGTCGACCTCTATTACGGCATCGTCCACGAGCCGCCCCCTTATGTCCATCGACAGACCGCAGGTCTCCTTTGCCATCGAAACGCTTTGTCTGCCGCTCTCCTTTTGCTTTATCTCCTCATGGCGCAGATCGTCAAGCTTCACGTTGAGCTTCAGTATGCCGACCTGCACCTGAACCTCGCCCTTTGCATCCGCCGGCTTTACCACGGTTCCCCGCTTTTCAAGGCTTACTATCCGCACCTCATCGCCGACCTTTACGCTTTTCGGCGGCAGACTCATGTCGATTATCTTTTCCTGCTCCGGCTCGGCAAGCGCAGCCTCATGCGCACGCATTGCGTCCCTCGTCTGCTGTATTTTTCTGTCAGCTTCGCTTCGGTTTATTGTCTTTATGCTGTGTATCTCTGCAATGAGCTTATCCATCTCGCGCCTGGTTTCAAGCACCATGCGGCGGGCTTCCTCCCTCGCCTTCGCCTGATACGTGCGCTTGGCTTCTTCCTGCCTTTTGCGCTCCCTTTCGGCATCGGCTCTGAGTGCGTCAAGCTCCGCCCTCGCCTGCTCCGCAAGCATTCGCTCCTGCTCGGCGATGCGCCTTTGCGCCTCCGCACCCGAAATCACATCCTCGAAGCGTATGTCATCGCTCGCCAGAAACTCCTTCGCCCTGTCGATTATGCTGTCCGAAACGCCCAACCTTTGGGATATTTCAAACGCATTGGATTTTCCGGGTATGCCTATAAACAGCCTGTAAGTGGGGCAAAGCCTGTCAACATCGAACTCCATGGAGGCGTTTTCCATGCCGTCCCTTGAAAGTGCAAACGCCTTTATCTCGCTGTAATGCGTCGTTGCAAGCGTTATGGAGGAGCGCTCATGCAGGCTTTCCAATATGCTCATTGCAAGTGCCGCACCCTCGACCGGATCCGTGCCTGCACCGAGCTCATCAAGCAGCACGAGCGAGCCTTCGTCGGCGTTGTCAAGTATGTTCACGATGCGTGTCATGTGCGACGAGAACGTGGAAAGCGACTGCTCTATGGACTGCTCGTCGCCGATGTCCGCATATACGTTTTTGAAAACGGAAAGCTCCGTTCCCGCCTTCGCCGGCACGAACATTCCCGACTGCGCCATCAGCACGAAAAGTCCCACGGTTTTGAGCGTTACGGTTTTTCCGCCGGTGTTCGGTCCCGTGATTATCAGCGTGGTAAACTCCTTGCCAAGCCATATATCAATGGGTACGACAGCATTTTTGTCTATCAAAGGATGCCTGCCGCATACCAGCTTTATCCTTCCCTCGCCGTTTAGCTCGGGGCGAACGGCGCCAAGCTCACCTGCAAGCGCAGCCTTTGCAAAATACAGGTCAATTCTTCCGAGGCATACAAGGCTTTGGTATATATCATTGGCATACGGCACGACCATCGCCGTAAGCTCGGTCAGTATGCGCTCCACCTCATCACGCTCGTCCGCTATGAGCTTTTTATACGCATTCCCAAGCTCCACGACCGCCGCAGGCTCGATGAACAGGGTCTGTCCGCTGCCCGACTGGTCATGCACTATCCCGGGTATCTGGCGTCTGTACTCCTGCTTTACGGGCAGCACAAAGCGCCCGCTTCGCATCGTTATTATCGGCTCCTGCAGGTATTTTTGATATGTTGTCGATCTTATCATCGAATTGAGCTTTTCACGAACCTTTTCGTTCGCCATGCGAAGCTCACGCCTTATTCTGGCGAGCGCAGGCGACGCCCCGTCAAACAGTTCCTCCTCGTTCAATATGCATCTGTTTATCTCGTCCTCAATGAAGCCGAACACCATCAGCCCCTCCGCCTCCATAGTCAGAAGCGACGGTTCTTTTTCGGACGTGAGCGCCTTTTTGCACAGCCTTATCGCCCTTATGCACGAAGCAATGTTCAGCAGCTCCTTCAGCGACAGATACATGGATGCGTGCATACGCTTCAGCTGCGGTCTTATGTCGGGAAAATCGTCCACGGGCGAGCTTCCCAGCTTAAAATACAGCTTTTGCGCCTCCGAGGTAAGCTCAAGCTCCCTGCTGACCTCGGCCATGTTGTTAAAGGGGATCAATGCCTCGGCGTTTTCCTTGCCGATGCAGCTTACAGCATACGATTTAAGCATTTGGAGCACCTTATCGTACTCCAGCGCCTCCAATACTTTTTTATCCACGTTTTCTCCTATTCTTTTTTGTGCCGCCCTCCCGTTCCGGAAGCGCCGCAAGCAGCATTATGCACATCAGCACAAAGCATATATCGGTGCAGACGAGCGAAATGTTTACGATAAACACCACGTTGTCTATCGTATAGCAAAGCACCTCATAGATTATGCCCAAAACAGCGGCAAATGCAGCAAGTCCAACAGCGATGCCCGCAATAAGCTTCGTCCCACGGGTGCGCCTGAACACAAGGCAAACGCCGCAAACAAACAGCGTTCCCATAAGGACGAACGACACCAGCCTGTAAAGCGGCTGCAATATGAAGAAGCCCTCTATTCCGCCGGATGCGCCCTCACCGACTGCATTCGAAATCACCTTGAAAAACTCGCTTGCGCTCGTCACACCGCCGTCGGACAGAATGTTCCAATAATCTGTTGCGTAATATGCGTTGTTGAATATAAGGCAGGGCTGCCCGTGTGTCTCGCCCGTGGATACGTTAAGACCCGATATTATACCGCCAAAGGTCACGATTACCGCAAAAAATGCGATCAAAGCGATCGGTATGCCGATTTTTCCAACCGCACGCAGGGTTGGTTTGCCGGAGCCGAGCATTGCGGCAAATATCACCGCCGCCAAAGCCGCACCGAAGAAAAACACCCAGCCTGCGGCAAACGTTCCCGCCCTTGCGTTTATGGGGCCGGGAATAAGCAAAAACGCCGCTATGATCAAGCCGACGATTATAACGCTCCATGCGGCTTTCTTATTCAAAAACAGGCTCGAAAGCACTATCGCCGTGCCAACGGTAAGCGGCATGAAGGTTGACAGCAGGAACTGCAGCTTTGCAAATCTGCCCACATCCTTGAAGTTTGCAAGCAGGCCGTATTCTGTATCCATGAAATTCATCACGACACAGGCGGCGGTCAATGCCGCAATCGCAATAAGCAGGCAAATATTGACCCACTTTTTCCTAAATCCCACCTTGCTTGACATACACAACCTCCACATCGTTTGTTTGCTCAAATGATATATGATTTTTGTCTTAATGTCAATATTCAAACACAGGCGCACCCCCTACAGCTAAAGATACGCCCGTTTGTTTCCTACTTGGACAGTATAGACGAGGATGCTTCCTCCCTGAACTGCGTGGTATAGAGGTTATAGTAGTAGCCCTTCTGCCTCAGCAGCTCGCCGTGCGTTCCCTCCTCGGCGATCTTTCCGCCTCTTATGACGAGTATCCTGTCCGCATTTTTTATCGTGGAGAGCCGGTGAGCAACTATCAGGCTGGTGCGGTTTTGCAGCACCTTGGTTATGGCGTCCTGAATGAGCTGCTCGGTTTCGGTGTCGATGGAGCTTGTCGCCTCGTCCAGCACGAAAATCTTCGGATTTGCAAGTATTACCCTCGCAAACGAGATAAGCTGCTTTTCGCCCGTCGAAAGCCTTACGCCGCCCTCTCCGACCTCGGTATAGTAGCCCTTTTCCTGCTTTTTGATGAAGGTATCGGCGTGTACCATCCTTGCGGCGGCCTCAATTTCCTCCATGGTCGCATCACGCTTTGCGTATGCAATGTTGTCCTTTATGGTGCCGGAGAACAGATGCGGCTGCTGCAGCACATATCCAAGACTCTTTTGCAGCCAAAGCTGACTGCGCTCCCTGTAATCGACGCCGTCTATCAGTATGCGTCCCGCTGTCGGCTCATAGAACCTGCAGATAAGGTTTACTATAGTGCTCTTTCCTGCGCCCGTTTCACCGACGAGCGCTATGGTTTCGCCGGCACGGATATTGAGATCGAAGTCCTTCAGCACGGTCTCGCCCTCTTTATACGAAAAGCTGACGTTTTCAAAGTCGATCTTTCCCGTAAGCTCCTCCCAGTTTTCGGTGTGCGGCTCAAAGCTGTCGCCGTATTTTGCGATGACCTCGTCGGAATCAACTATATCGCAGGGCGTGTCGATAAGCGAAATTATGCGCTCCGCACTCGCCTGCGCACTCTGAAACTCGGCGAATATTCTTGCAAGCGACTGTATAGGGTCAAAAAACGCCGTAGTATAACTTACAAACGCCGAAAGCGTACCGAAGCTGATTACCCCGATGGATATGCCGAGCCTTACGCCCTCCTCGAGCACGGCACTTCCGCCGAAGTAGAGCGCAAGCGCCGTTCCGACCGAGCCGAGCATCATTACAAGGGGCATGAATACGTAGCTGAGCACCGAGGATTTTACCGATGCACCACGCATTTCCTGCGTAAGCTCGGTAAATTCGGCTGTGTTTCTTTCCTCCCTGACGAGCGTTTTCGTCGTCATGGCGCCCATTATTCCCTCGTTGAAGGAGCTTGTTATCCTCGAGTTGGTCTTTCTGACGATTCGCTGATGCTTGAGTATGCGTTTTTGGAAGTAGATGCAAAGCAGCGCAAGCGGAGGTATGACCACCATTACTATCAATGCCAGCTTCCAATTCAAAACGAGCAGAATAACGAGTATTCCGACAATATTCGTCGCCGCCCAGAACAGGTCAACCACACTCCACGCTATCATCTCGCTGAGCCTTGAAACGTCGCTTACCATTCTCGCCATAAGATAGCCGACCGTGGTTTTGTCGTAGAAGGAGAACGACAGCTCCTGCAGCTTTCTAAACGCCGTCTTTCGTATATCGTAGGAAATATATGCCTCCAGCTTGCCGGCAAGCGTTACGAACAGGAAAACACAGCCCCCCTGCACCAGCACCACCGCCAGATATACGAGCGCAAAGTATTTAAGTCCGCCGATACTTCCCTCGGTAACGAAGTTGTCTATCGCATACCTCGACAAAAGTGGATACAGAATATCGCACGCCGAAACGACAGCCATTATCAGTATCGTAAGTATTAACTCTTTTTTATAGGTCAGGGCAAAGCGGAAAAGCTTTTTCCATATTCCTATATCGACTTTTTTATCAAATTCCTGTTCCTGTATCATACTACTCACAGAACACACTTCCTTCCGTTTTCAGCTCGTCCTCAAGCATATTCTGAATATGGGCGATGCGCTTGTACAGCCCGTCCTCGTTCAAAAGCTGCTCGTGGTTGCCCTGCTGAACCAATTTTCCGTCCTCAAGCACCAAAATAATGTCTGCTTCGCACAGCGTCGTTATCCTGTGCGAGATGATGAACGTGGTGCTGTCCTTTCTCCTCAGTTTGAGCGCATCACGTATTGCGGCATCGGTTTCGGTATCCACCGCACTCATCGAGTCGTCAAATATCATAATGGGCGCATTCTGCATCAGCATACGCGCTATTGCGACCCTCTGTTTCTGTCCGCCGGACAGCGTCACGCCCCTCTCGCCGACTATCGTGTCATAACCGTTTTCAAAGCTCATCACCACGTCATGCACCGATGCGGTCTTTGCCGCCTCATAGACCTCCTCCTTCGGAGCGTCGGTGTTTGTGATGGCGATGTTATCCATTATCGTCCTGGAATACAGGAACGGCTCCTGAAGCACTATTCCGATGTTCGACCTTAAATGCTCGTGCTTTATGTCGTTTATGTTCACGCCGTTTATAAGTATCTCGCCCGAGGTAACGGTATAAAGACGCTGCAAAAGCTGTACAAGGCTGGATTTGCCCGAGCCCGTGGAACCCAAAATGGCTACAGTCTGTCCCTTTTTGACGGTGAAGCTCACGTCCTTGAGCACGTCATCATACCTGTCGTAGCCAAAGCATACATTTTTGAACTCTATATCGCCCACAATGTCCGGACAAAGTGCCTGCCCCGGCTCCTCCTCCTTCTCGGCGGACAGTATCTCGTTTATTCTGTCGAGCGAAACTATAGACTTGCCCATGTCCGCCAAAATGCGTCCGAGCTGTCTTACGGGCCACGTCAGCATGGACGTGTATGACGTGAACAGAAGCACCTGCCCAAGCGTAAAATCTGTCGTGACCGCAAAGTATATGCCGAATACAAGCGACAGCATTATCTGAAAATAGCCTATAGCATCCGAGCCGCCCCAATATGCCGCAAGCATCTTCGTGAGCTTGTAGTTTTCATCCCTCACGCTGCTGCTGTCCTTGTCGAACTTATCGACCTCGTTTTTCTGCTGTCCGAAGGCCCTTACAACTCTCACGCCCGTGAGGTTTTCCTGCAGGGTGGCGGATAAAACGCCCTCCGCCTCGTCATAGGCCCTGAACTGCTTTTTCACCAGTCTGAAATAGAAGAACGACGACAGCGCAAGGATCGGAAGCAGCGCAACGGATATGAGCGCCATTTTGGTGTTTATGGAGAACATTATCACGCTCGCCACGACCACCATTGCAACGGTTCTTGCGATCTCAAGCAGGTGCGTTGACACGAAACGGCGCACGGTATCAACATCGGATGTGCAGCGCTGTATGATGTCGCCGGTCGAAACGTGCTTGTGATAATCGTACGGCACGGTCTGAAGATGCCAATACAGCTCGTCACGCATGGTCTTTGCCGCTCCCTCGGAGGTCATGGCGATAAACCTGCCCCTGAAATGCACCGCAACGGACTGTATGACCGTGATGGCGATGAGTGCAAGGGCACATATCCAGATATTGTTCCGTGCAAACTCCACGCCGCCGTTATTCTCCACCCATTCGAGTATGAATTTCGGCACCTGGGCGTTTTTGTCGTCGCCAATCACGTAGTCGATGGTGAACGACGTGATGTACGGCACGCAGTACGACATGAGCACCGCAATCAGCATCGCAACAACGGAAAGCAGCAAATACCGTTTCTGCCCGTGCATTATGCGTGCTATAAGCTTTATGCTCAGTTTCCTTTTTTCTTTCTTTTCTCCGCTTTTCTGTTTTTCCACTATCCTCTTCCTCCACATTGAGGCCCTACAAAAACGAAGGGCCATGCATTACACCTGCACAGCCCGTTTCCTATACAAATACGGCCTCTCGCCTACAGAAACAGCAAACCGTGCGCGCCCATATAAAGGCGGTTTGATTTTACAAAGAACTTTACATCGGTCATGTCACGGTCTCCTTTCTTCTATAATATGGTGTCATTATACCATGCTCATTTTAAATTGCAAGCATATTATGCAAATTTTGCCTGTCTGTCAGCGTACAAACTTCCTTTGCATCAGCATGGCCAGCTTTTCGGGCGCCTCCTGCGGTATCATGTGACCCTCGCCCTTGAGCACCTCAAGCTCGCAGCCCTTTATCGCACGGCAAAGCCTGAGCGTGTGGCTCTTTTTTATCATGTCACGGCTTCCGACCACCGCAGTCACCCGGGCATTTATGCGTCCCAGGCTGTCGGCGGTTATGTCCGGCTCGGTCAGCATCATGTCAAACAGACTCGCCCACCGTTTGTCGCCCGTTCGCAAAGCCGCTTTCCTTTGACGGCGCATTTCGATACGCTCGGAAAACTTCAGCCCGCTCGGGTGCGTATTTGCGCCTATCAGCATAAGCCGGTCAAAACAGTCACGCTCCGACGCCATGAGCATTGCGATTATCGCCCCGTCGGAAAAGCCGATGCAGTCCACCTTTTCAATGCCGAGATGCTTCAAAAGTGCCGCCGTATCCTCCGCCATCCGCTTATAGCCCTGCACCTCGCCCGTGGATTCGCCGTGCGCTCTGCTGTCGATGGCAACGAAGCGATGTGTGTTCAGCATCGATGAAACGGCAGCATCGAATACGTGCATATCCTCTCCGCAGCCGTGAAGCAGCAGTATCAACCGTGCGTTTTCATCGCCGCAGCCGAATATTTCATAGTGAAGCCTTGCGCCGGCACAGTCAAAATATGCCATGCTTATTCCATTATATAGCCTTTGATAAGCTCTACGGTATTCCTTACGCCGTCAATGTGCGACCTTTCGTATCCGTGGGAGGCATATACTCCTGCGCCTATCAGCCCGTGGCGAAGCTCGTTGCCGGCATCGAGTGCAGCGTCGGCATCCGAACCGTAATAGGGATAGATGTCGATGGCATAATCGAGGTTTTTTGCCTTTGCAACGCCGATAAGCTCCGTCGTCAGATCATAATTGTACGGGCCGTGCGAATCCTTGGCGCATATCGAAACCTTATGCTCGTCGCAGCAGAGCCCTCCGCCTACGCAGCCCATGTCAACGCTGATAATATCCTCCGCATCGGCAGGAATGGAGGCGGAACAGCCGTGTCCTACCTCCTCATATACGGTAATGTAGAGATAAACCTTCCTGTTCAGACCACCCAGTTTTGCAAGTCTTGCAACGTCAAGGAGCATCGCGACGCTGAGCTTATCGTCAAGGAAGCGGCTCTTGATAAATCCGCTTTCGGTGATAACCGTTCTCGGGTCAAAGCATACGATGTCGCCCACCTCTATACCGAGAGCGGCGGTTTCGTCCTTTGACGAGGTTTTTTCGTCGATAACTATCTCCATGGAGTCAAACTTGCGCTTTTGTTCGCCGTATTCACGGTTGACATGCACGCTGGGGTCGTTCATCTGCATCGTGCCGGAATACTTTTTGTTCCCAAAGCGGGTGTATATCGTGCAGTTTTCTGTCTCCGCATTGTTCGGCTGAAGTCCGCCAAGCGGCAGAACACGCAGACGACCGTTGCCCTTTATCTCGGCAACCATTGCGCCAAGCGTGTCAAGATGCGCAGAAAGTATCACGGGATGCCCCTCACCGCCGATGCAGCAAAGCACGCCGCCCTTCAGCGTGGTCTTAGGCTCATAGCCCATCGCCTTCAGCTCGTTTGCAACATATTCCGCCGCTTTTTTCGTAAAGCCGGTCGGGCTGTCGATAGACGTAAGATTCTTAAGCTGTGAAAGTACGTATTCCATATTCTCCTCCGAATGCGGTATTTGAGATGATTATAGCACAGTTTTTATCAAATAAACAGGGTTTTGCTCCCGCAGGCAAAAAACAGCGGGAGCTGCCCGCTCCCGCTTTCATGCTGTTATCCGATTTCATGTTGGGTAACTTCTGCCATCGAAATATCGAGATAGTAACCCGAATCCGAATCGCGAAATTTACCATACTCATACCGAACATCATATCCCTCGGGGAAGGTATACAGGGTATAATAAGTCTCAGCTAAGTCATATACAAAAACAATATTAGACTCAACATTGCCATAAATTAATACTTGATCACCAAGGTCAGAAATAAAACAGTCTATTACATCAATAGTAAAGGTTAAAACATCACTATTGATATACAATATCCTTTTTTTGCCATTGGCTAAGCCAAGTTCTGCAAAGTTTCTACCTTCCAAGCTAGATATGTATTTTAAATATTTTACACCTTCCAGCAATTCCTCCGGAAGAAGAACGTTCTTCAGACATGATCCTCCACTCCACATCTGTAGATAATATTCTCCGTTTTCTCTTGCTATACAATATGAAACAAAAAATATTACTTCTTCATCTTCTGCACAACCATGCAGGCAAATAATTTCTACATCTGTAGGAATGTTCCCCTCGGGTCAATTATCCAGCCCTCGGGCAAGGGTGTGGGTGTAGGTTCCGGTGTAGGAGTGGGCACGGGTGTGGGTGTCGGGTCGGGCGTCGCAGTCGGTGCTGCGGTGGGGAGCGTGCCGGCGTCGGGTACAACGGCGGCATTGCAGCCGGCGAAGAA
>SAMEA3663207__coassemble_30_pt1 | contig 96247 bp, 86 predicted proteins | sample SAMEA3663207__metabat2_low_PE_015 | metagenome-assembled genome bin SAMEA3663207 (sample SAMEA3663207) | pig gut metagenome | biome: pig gut; feature: pig-associated habitat; material: faeces | place: China | collected 2013 | reverse complement strand
ACGGCAATCGTAAGCGGTCTCGGTGCAATCGCTCTCCGTAAAAAGGAAGACTGATTGACTGCAAAATTAAAGGCTGACTAACCGACATAAGGGTGAGAGCTTAATGCTCTTGCCCTTTTTATTGATCTTTTAGAACGAATGTGACAATGCTGCAACACATCATTTGTTCATATTGAAATACCCGGGGTATGTGTTAAAATCACACTATGGGAGCTGTACATAATTCAAGAAATGACAGATACAGATTTCCGCAGGGGGCGGTAAGCTGCGGCAATAACGTTATGCTTGCCCTGCAGCTTGACGGTGCACTTGCATATACCGCAAGGCGCATTGTACTTTGTACCTGCTTTGATGGAAATGCTGAACAGCATGAGGGCGAATGCACGGCGGAAAACGGCATGCGCCTTTATCGCTTTAACCTGAAAATGCCTGACCGAACGGGCCTGCTGTGGTACAATTTTGCGATTTATACACAGGATGGTGTAATGTACTACGGCGGAAGCTCGGGCCGGGGGTATTTGAGTGAAGGAGAGCCTGCATCATACCGAATAACCGTGTATGACGGGAGCTTTTCCGTGCCAAGACGCCATACCGAGGGCGTAATGTACCAAATTTTTCCGGACCGCTTCGCAAAGAGCGGCGATGAGGGGGGACTAAGGCGGCTTCCGTATCACGAAAACATGGGGCGAAGGGTGTATGCACACGAGAACTGGGACGAAATGCCCCTTTATTTGCCGCTTGACGGGGAAAAATACTATTCGCCCTGCGATTTTTTCGGCGGCGATTTGGAGGGCATAAGGAACAGGCTCAAATATCTGTCCGACATGGGCGTGACCATGCTGTATCTCAATCCCGTTTTTGAATCGCCGTCATGCCATAGGTACAACGTTTCCGATTATATGCGAATCGACCCGATTTTGGGCGATGAAAACGACCTGAAAAATCTTGTTGAGTCGGCAAAGCATTATGGCATAGAGCTGATGTTCGACGGCGTTTTTTCGCATACGGGGGATGACAGCGTCTATTTCGACCGATACGGAAATTACGGCAAAAACGGCGCCTACCAAAGCGAAGATTCACCGTATCGGGATTGGTACGATTTTGAGGAGTTCCCCGATAAATATCGCTCATGGTGGGGTTTTGACACACTGCCCGAGGTCAACGAGCTTGCACCGTCGTATGTGGAATACGTTAAAAGGGTGATAGACAAATGGCATTCCCTCGGTGTAAAGCATTGGAGGCTCGATGTTGCCGACGAACTGCCCGACGAGTTCATAGCGATGCTTCGCCAAAAGGTCAAGGCCAACTCGCATGATGGCGTTTTGATAGGCGAGGTGTGGGAGGAGGCCTCCAACAAGCACTCCATGGGGTGCCGCAGGAAGTATGTCGATGGATTTGAGCTCGACGGCGTGATGGACTATGTGCTTCGGTCACTGATACTTGACTTTTTAACCTGTAAAATAAGCGCAGGCGCATTCCTTGACGGTGCTTTGTCTCAGGCGGAGCATTATCCCGAGCCGTTTTTGTACGGAAAGATGAATCTGCTTTCATCCCATGACACAATAAGGGCGATTACCGTCCTTGGCGGAGCTCCCGGGCGGGACGATCTGCCGAGGGAGAAGCAGGCGGAGTTCAGACTGGATGAAGATGCGCTTAAATTGGCGAAAAGACGCTTCGTTTTGGCTGTGCTGATGCAGGCGGCTATGCCGGGTGTCCCTTGCGTTTACTACGGTGATGAGGTTGGAATGACCGGAATGGCCGATCCGTTCTGCAGAGGTACATTTCCTGCCGACGGCGGAGATGGTGAGCTTGCCGATAAGGTGCGCCGCATTATGCGCCAAAGGCGTGCCGACAAGAGTCTGAACTCAGGCGGTTATGCGCTGAACGCATACGGCGAGGACGTGCTTGCGGTAGTGCGAATGTCCGGTGAAAGCTCTTCCGTGGTCGTTGTTAACAGGTCGCATGCAAAAAAAACCGTCCGCATTAAAAAAGAAGATTTTACACAGGGTAAATATGCCGCACGGGTGACTTTGTGCCGACGCTATACCAATTTGCTAAGCGGTAAAGAGTACGAAAGCGGAGATGCAGGAATGCTTTTGGAGCTTGAGCCGCTTGAGGGCTTATTACTGATAAGAAAGGATTGACTTTATGAGAGGCTTTTTTGCAAGGCTTTTTTACGGAAGATACGGAAATGACAGGCTGAATTTTGTCTTGCTCATTGCAGGTATGCTGTTTTCCATTGCCGCAAGCATCGCCAGCATTTATTCCAGGGCAGCGTGGTACGTGCTGTTTGCATTGTCAACGCTCATACTTGTTATCGCTCTGCTGAGGATGATGTCAAGAAACTTTGACAAGCGCCGCAGGGAGCTTGCTGCCTATCAAAATATGACGTCAAAGCTGAAAGGATTTTGGCGCAGGATAAGGCTGAGGGCAGAGGAGAGCCGCCGATACAGAAGGTTTTCGTGCGCACAGTGCGGGCAGAAATTGAGAGTGCCGAAGGGCAAGGGGAAAATTCGCATCACCTGCACAAAATGCGGTCATAAATTTGTGAAGCGCACATAAGGCTTTTTACGAAGCGTCGTATTTTGCGGCGGCAAAGCCCAATAAGCCCCACATTACACCAATAAGAAAGCCATCGGCAGGGTTTTCCAAAAGACCGATGGCTTTAACTTGTGCATATAGCAGACGGTTATGCTTTCTGCATAAAATCCTTCACGAGGTCGAGTTTTTCCCAGGGGAGCTCAACATCGGTTCTGCCGAAGTGACCGAAAGAAGCGGTCTGACGGTAGATGGGGCGTCTGAGGTCGAGTCTTGAAATTATCGCCGCAGGGCGGAAATCAAACACCTTTTTTACAAGCTCCGCAATCATGCTGTCGGGCATTGCTCCCGTACCTTTGGTATCTACCATTATGGATACGGGGTGCGCAACACCGATGGCGTATGCGACCTGAAGCTCGCAGCGCTTTGCAAGACCTGCTGCAACGATGTTTTTGGCAACATAGCGTGCGGCATACGCAGCACTGCGGTCAACCTTGGTAGGATCCTTGCCGCTGAAGCAGCCGCCGCCGTGACGGGCAACGCCGCCGTAGGTATCGACAATTATCTTGCGTCCGGTCAGACCCGAGTCACCCTGAGGCCCGCCGATGACGAAGCGACCTGTTGGGTTCACGAGGAACCTGCTGTTGTCGTCAAGCATATCGGCGGGGACAACGTCCTTTATGACGTTTTTGATTATATCGCTTCTTATCTGCTCCAGCTCCACGTCGGGATCGTGCTGTGCCGAAATGACGACGGTGTCCACTCTTACGGGCTTACCGTCAACATATTCCACTGTGACCTGCGACTTGCCATCGGGACGGAGATAGTTTAAAAGTCCGCTTTTGCGCACCCGACTGAGGCGCATGGACAGCTTATGGGCAAGCGAGGTTGTAAGCGGCATGAATTCGGGAGTTTCATCGCACGCAAAGCCGAACATCATACCCTGATCACCTGCACCAAGTTCAAACTCGTCCGCTGCTTCGCCGTGCTTTGCCTCAATGGACTTGGATACGCCCATGTCGATGTCGGGCGATTGTCCGTTGAGGGCGGAGATGACGGCAAGGGAGTGTCCGTCAAAGCCGTATTCGGGCTTGTTGTAGCCAATGTCGATAACAACGTCGCGCACAAGGCGGGGAATATCCACGTAGCAGTCTGTAGTGACTTCGCCCATTACCATCACCATGCCCGTCGTGGCACAGCATTCGCAGGCAACTCTGGAGTTTTTGTCGTTTTCGAGCATCCTGTCAAGGACTGCGTCGGATATTGTGTCACACACCTTGTCGGGATGTCCGTCCGTTACGGATTCCGATGTAAATAAAAATTTTTCGCTCATTTTGTTTCCTCTTTACTAAGATTATTTCAACAAAAAAGTCTCGCAGAAAGCGAGACGAAGTATCCGTTCGCTCATCTTTCGGCATATACCGCAGGATTTGGCACCTTGCCTTAAAGGCAGGTTGTCGGGCTTCGCAGGGCCTGTCCCTCAGCCACTCTTGATAAGACTATTCTGTTTGTTATGACTATATCGTCCCAAAGTCGTGTTGTCAAGCCTTTTTTTGCGATATATTGCGCTATTTTGCGTAGGTCGAGTTTCTTCTTTCGATGTGAACGCCTATGCGCAGAATATCGCCCGGAGAAACGGGCTCGTTGCAGCCTATATAGAGACGTTCCTTCGGATGCGGAGCGCTGCTGACCGGCTCTCCCTGCTCGTTTTTGATGTACTCGACCTTAAATTTGCGTCCGATGTCATTCGGGGCAAGTATGTCGAGCGTATCGCCGACGAAAAAACGGTTTCGCTGTGAAACAAGAGCTTCTTTTTTGTCATAGTCGTATTCGAGTACCACGGCGCCTATTTCCTTGTCCTGAATGTAGCCTCCGCTGATTGTCGCCTGCCCCTCTTTGCCGGGGTTTCCGAAGAAGAACCCGGTCGTGTAGGGGCGGTGGCTTGCGTAATTCAGCTCCGAAGAGATGCTTTCCGGTACATGGTAGCTTTTTTGAGCATCTCCGCCTGCCGCAAGCGCTTCTGCGTAGTGATCCAGTGCCATTCTGTAGGCGTTGACAACGGTTGCAACGTATGCGATGGACTTCATTCGCCCCTCGATCTTCAAGCTGCAAACGCCCGTGTTTATAAGCTCGGGCAGATGCTCGATCATGTTCATGTCTCGGGAGTTGAGTATAAATGTTCCCTGCTCGTTTTGCTCTATGCCGAACCATTCGCCGTCACGACCGCGCTCACGCAGCTCGTACGTCCAGCGACAGGGCTGGGCGCATTCCCCCTTGTTCGAGTCCCTGCCCGCAAGATAGTTTGAAAGCAGGCATCTTCCGGAGTATGAAACGCACATTGCGCCGTGTACGAAAATTTCAAGTTCGAGCGACGAGGGGAGGCGCTTACGCATGGCGGCTATCTGTTCAAGCGAAAGCTCACGGGCAAGTATAACCCTTTTTATGCCCTGCTCATGCCAAAAGGCGGCGGCAGCGGAGTTTAGGGTGTTCGCCTGCGTGCTGAGATGCAGTTCCATATTGGGAACGGCTTGCTTTGCTGCTGCGAGCACGCCCGGATCGGTCAGGATTATGGCGTTTGCGCCGGCGGATTCAATATCCTTCAGCAGAGGGGGCAGACTGTCGAGATCCTCGTCCCGTGCAAATGCGTTGCAGGCGACATATACCCTCTTGCCGAGCTTGCGTGCAAGGGTGCAGGCTTCGGAAAGCTGGGGGAGGGTAAAGTTGTCCGCAAAGTTTCGGAGGCTCATACTTGTTGCTCCGACATAGCAGGCGTCAGCACCGTAGCGGAATGCGGTTTTAAGGCGTTCAAGGTTGCCTGCCGGCGCAAGAAGTTCTGGTAGTTTCATGTTTCTTACCTGCCAAATCACCAATTGGGTCTGTATTTTTCAACGTTCTTTTGATGCTCACGGAGCGTCTTTGCAAACACCAGCTCGCCGGTTTCCGAATCCTTGAGACAGAAATAGTAATATACGCCAAGGAATTCCTCATCGGGGTACAGGGCGGCGATAATTGCATCCTCACCGGGGTTTGTTATCGGACCGAGCGGCAGTCCCTTGTAAACGTGAGTGTTGTAGAGCGACCGGCTCTCCATCTGCTCTGAGGTAAACTGGAGCGTGTTTTCGTCGAATATGTATCTTAGCGGAGCATCGGAGCCGAGCGTCATATCGTCCGTCAGCCTGTTGTGGAATACAGCGGATACCTTGGCAAAATCGGCGGTTTTCGCCTCCCTCTCGATCAGCGAGGCGAGCGTTATTACTTCGTCAATGGTCATGCCGAGCTCGGCGGCCCTTGCGGCATATTCGCTTGTGAATGTGGTATGGAAGCCCAAAAGCATCTTGTTTATAAGGAACTTGGGCGATGAATCCACATACACCTCGTAGGTGCTCGGAAACAGATAGCCTTCAAGCTTGTATTTTCTCGCCTCGTCGGGGTTGTCCTCAATTTCGGTGATGAACGAGTATTCGGTGAAGCTGCTGCCCGTCTTGCAAAGATCATAAAACTCATTCGGAGTGTCGAGCAGACCGAGCGAAACAAGCTGCTTACCTATATCACGCACGGAGGTTCCTTCGGTTATTGTTATCTTCATCGTCTCACGGGGCGGATTGCCCTCACAGATAATATCGACCATTTGGGGAATATCCATGTTCTTTGACAGTATATAGGTACCTGCCTTCATATTGGATGATTTACCGAGGAAGTCAACATAAATCTTAAACACCGCTTTGTTGGATATCAAGCCCGACTCGTACAGCAGCTTTCCTATCGAGGAGGTACCGTAGCCGCTGGGAATGACGATTTCTATCGGAGTGGCGTCGTTGCTGTCCATTGGCATTATGTACTTGTTATACAGTATCTTAACGCCCGCATATACCCCTGCAAGGGCGATGGATATGCTGAGTATCACCACGAGCAGAGGGCGCACCGCCTTCCATATTTTTCGCAGTACCTTGCGCTGTTCGGCTTTTTTGTTCAAGGACCTTTACCTCCGTTTCTTAAATTATTCGGGAAAATCGAGACCCATGTTTACGTCCGTTGCGTTGCCTATGGATTCGTAAACATAGCTGAGCAGGGCTGTGACTCTGTATTCCGCCACCAAAAAATCCGAAGCCTCCTTGTTGCCGGATAAAAGCTGCGTAAGCGAGTTTAATGATGCCATGATATCGTCATCAACGTTTCCGAGAACCATGTTCGCCTGCGCCTTCATGCGAAGGGAGGCGTATTGCTTCAGCAGCGCCCTCGTAGTATCGTTTTCGACGGCGAGCGCTTTGGCTTTCGTGTATTCGGCGTATTCCTCGCTTTGATTCAAAAGTGCCGCAAGGTGTTTTACGGCGTCGGCGATTTCCTTATTCATCCTTTTTGCCTCCGTTTTTGTCGATTTCGATAATTATCGGAAGTATCATGGGGGTTCGCTTTGTCTTTGCGTAAAGGTCGTCCTTTACGGCATTCTTGAGCTGGTTTTTGAGCTGCGCCCATTCCGACTTGTGGGCGCCCTTGAACAACAGCGCCTGCTCACGGATGACCGCCTTCGCCTGCTTCAAAAGCTCCTCGGAGCTTCGTACATATACAAAGCCCCTCGATACTATTTCGGGCTCGGCACAAAGCTCACCCGTTTCCTTGTCGAGGGCGATCACCACGGTGAAAAGGCCGTCGAGCGAAAGCAAACGTCTGTCCTTAAGGACGGCGTTTCCGATGTCGCCTATTCCGAGACCGTCAACGAGCACGCTTCCGCAGGGGACGCTTCCGGCGATACGTGCGGATTCGCCGGTAAATTCGATGATGCCGCCGATTTCGGGTATGAAGGTGTTTTCCGGCTGTACGCCCATTGAAACGGCGAGGTCGGAGTGCTGATAGAGATGGCGCAGCTCTCCGTGAACCGGAATGAAAAACTTGGGCTTGGTCAGCGCAATCATGAGCTTAAGCTCCTCCTGACGTGCGTGACCGGAAACGTGAACGTCCGCAAGCGAGTCGTAAACGACCTTTGCGCCCCTCTGGAAAAGCTGGTTTATGACCTTTGCGACGCCCTTTTCGTTGCCGGGTATGGCGGAGGCGGATATTATAACCGTGTCGCCGGTTCCTATGTTCAGCTTGTGTGAGGCGTTTGCCATGCGGAAAAGTCCGCTCATCGGCTCACCCTGGCTTCCCGTGGTTATTATGCAGATTCGGTTGTCGGGATAGTTTTTAAGCTGCTCTATGTCCACGACGCTTTCTTTCGGAATGGAAAGATAGCCAAGCTCCATTGCCATATTGGCAATGTTCACCATGCTCCTGCCCTGGAAGCATATCACCCTGTCACGCATGACCGCCACGTCGGCGACCTGCTGTATCCTGTAAATGTTTGAGGCGAACGATGCAACCACGACCCTGCCCGTGGCAAGGTCAAAATAATGCTCAAACGTTTTGCCGATTTCCTTCTCCGATTGGGTATATCCGCTGCGTTCGACGTTTGTGCTGTCGGACATGAGGGCAAGCACCCCGTCCGAGCCGTACCACGCAAGTCTTCGCATATCCATGGGTTCCCCGTCAAGCGGAGTCATATCGAGCTTAAAATCGCCCGTGTGTATAAGTGTACCGAGCGGCGTGCGTATTGCAAGCGCAACCGCACCGGCAATGGAATGGCTTATCTTAATAAACTCGATCTCAAAGCAGCCGAGCGTTATTTTGTCGCCCGCCTGTATGCAGGTCAAGTTCGCATCGGTTATCTTTTGCTCATCGAGCTTGTGCTTTATAAGCCCTATTGAAAGTTTTGTTCCGAATACGGGCACGTTAAATTGCTTGAGCGCATAGGGGACGGCTCCTATATGGTCCTCGTGTCCGTGCGTAATCAGTATGCCGCGTATGCGTGCCGAGTTTTTCTCAAGGTATGTCATATCGGGAATGACAAGGTCTATTCCGAGCATCTCTTCGTCGGGGAAGGACAGGCCGCAGTCGATTATGATTATGTCGTTGCCGTATTCAACGAGGGTCATGTTTTTGCCTATCTCGCCGACGCCGCCGAGCGGTATTATCTTCAGCTTTGATGTCAAATGATACATCTCCTTTCGTCGTTAATTATTGACAGGTCGGTTTGTTTGTATAATGCCGATGCATCCCGAACGGTCGGGCGAGCATCATAAATCCTTTTTTGCAAAGTAGCTGTAAAGGGTACAGCGCATTCCGCCGTTTGTAAGGTTTCTGCGCTTGTCCGCCTTTCCGTACACCTTTTCAAAGTCAGGGTTGGAGGTAATTATGTTTCTGGACAAATTCGGATGCGCCTCAAACTTGGCGTGCATCTCTTTGTACAGCTTTTCAACGTGCTTTTTGTCCATCAGCCTTTCGCCGTAGGGCGGGTTGCACGCAATGATGCCGAAGCCGTCGTGTACAGGGGAAAATTCGCTCAGGGGCTTTACCGCCCAGTAGAGCATGACCCCCGCTTTTTTCGCATGGCGCTTGCATAGGTCGATACAGCGTGCGTCTATGTCGCTGCCGTAAATCGGCGGAAGCGACGCCTGCGGCTTTATAGAGTCACGGGCCGCTTCACGGGCTATCCTGAATCTGAATGTTTCGAGAAAATGCCAGCTTTCTGCGGCGAACGTCCTGTTAATCCCGGGTGCGATGTTTGCGGCTATCATCGCCGCCTCTATTGGCATTGTGCCGGAGCCGCACATGGGGTCGTACAGCGGAATGTCGGGCTTATAGCGGGAAAGCATCACGATAGCGGCGCCGAGCGTTTCCGCAATGGGCGCATCAACGTTATATGTGCGGTAGCCTCGCCTTGAAAGCCCTGCTCCGCAGCAATCGAGCGCAACCGTTACCACATCTCTCAAAAGACCGATTTCTATTATCACACGATTGCCGGTTTCCGGAAGTATTTGGGTGTGATAGCTTGAACGCAGGCTTTCAACTATGGCTTTTTTTGCTATGCTTTGGCAGTCCGATACCGAAAACAGCGTGCTTTTTGCGCTTTTTCCAGTGACATGGATAAAGCTGTCACGGCGAAGGTACTGCCTCCAGTCTATTCGCTTTACGCCCTCAAAAAGTTCCTCGAACGTGGTTGCTTTAAATACCGAAACCTCCAGCAGTACTCTTTCTGCGGTGCGGAGCCAAAGGCAGGCGGCAGCCATTTCGTCAAAGCCGCCTTCGAATATGACCCTTGCGTCCTCTACGGCCAATACGTTTATGCCAAGCTTTTTAAGCTCAAGCGATGTAAGCGACTCTACGCCCATTTTGCAGGTTGCGATAAATCTCATTTTTCCTCCTCGCCTTCAGGCTTGTCGGGCAATGCCAAAGCATCGGCTATGCGATTGAGTGCGTTGTCCAAACGGCGCTCCGTGACACCGTACGCCTCCAGCAGTGCGGAAGGCTCCGTACCGCCGTTTTGTTTGTTCAGAGCAAGAAACTCTATCGCCGCAGTAACAGCATCCTCCATCTGAGGGGTAAGCTGCGGAAAGTGCCCCGATTCGTTAGTTTTTTTGACAAAGGTATAGAATATGTTCAGCGCCTCGCGCTTGATGTCGTCACCTTCACCCACCATGAGCGAGGCGGAAAGCCTGTCTCCTATTCGCCTGTACGCCGCCGGCAGCTTGGGCTTTTCGGGCGAGAATGCAAAGGCGGTGATTATGTCGGCACTGTCCGTAAGCATACCGTAGGGCTTTTTTGCGCCTATGCTTTCGAGCGTTTTGAGTGCTGCCGCTTTTATTTCAAAGGACTCGCTCTGTCTCAAAATGAAGCGCCTGAGGATATCCTCTGCCGCATCTCCGCCGTAGGTTGCGATGATTTGAAGGCTGATACCCTTCATGTGGTCGTCGAGCGTGGTCAGTGCCCAGTTAAGAAGCTCCGCTGACTCGGGACCTATTTTTTCCTCGCTTTCCGTCAGCAGCTTCAGTCGGTCTATCCTTGAAAGTATTTCGGGATACGGAACCTGATACAGATGAGGGAGACTTACGTTCGGTCTTTCTACGTCATCGCTCCTGCACAGCTTGATATAGTAGGAGGCGATGGTATCCGAGGGGTCGAGCTTAAGCAGCAGTTCGTAGCGTTCCGCCGCCTGCTCATAGTTGCCGAGCTCATATTGGCATACAGCCATGCCGTGATTTATTATCGGCACGTAGGGGAAATATTCGAGCAGGCGCATATATACGTCCCGAGCGTCCTCGTAAAGCTTCATATCCATCAGCGTTGTGGCGATGCGTATCATATCCGTGGGCTCGACAGAACGCAGATTTTTGAGTACCTTTACCGCTTCCCGGCTCTCTTCCTGCCTGCCCGAAGCGGATAAAAACAGGGCAAGACAGCACTTTGCCGGTACGTCGTCGGGAGTGTCGTCAAGTATCTCTTTGACTGTTGAAATCGCTTTATCAAAGTCCTTTGCACAAAAATACGTGAGCGCCAAATTGAGCTGCAACAGCGTAAGGTCGGGGAATTTATCGCAAAGCTTCTCCAATACGGCGATCGCGGCATCGGTGTTGCCCTTGCTCGTGTGACGGCTTGCCTTGGACAGCTCTCTTGTTATTGTGAAGCTTTCCTCTTCGGAATAATTGCTTTCATAATCCTCGGCGGCTTCCCTCTCGGAGTCGATCAGGTTGAGCATATCCTGCGCATCGTAGGAATACTCGCCGTCGGGGAACTTGTTTAAGTATATCGTTGCCCACTTTTCGGCGTTCTGATATTGTTTTTGGAACATATAGTTCAGAGCGATGCCGAAAAAGCAGATCTCGGACACATTACCGTTTATAAACTGCTCAAAGAGGAGGGCGTTGGATTCGTCATAGCGGTCGAGCGCACAAAGTGTCTCCGACAGGGCAAACGCCGCTTCGGCGCTTGAAGGCTTTTTTTGACGGGCTATGCGGAAATTGCGGACAGCGTCGATATAACGCCCCTGCTGCTTCATCTTAGAGCCGACACGCATATAGTAATCATAGCCCCGGTTGAAGGAAAGCACCCTTCCGCTCGACTTGTTTACGGTAATATCGCCCATGTTACGGTGTTACTCCTCTTTCTGCTTTGCATATTGCAGCAGTTCCTTCAGCTCGTCCTCGCCGAAGCTGTAAACGGTATTGCAAAAATGGCAGGTTATTTCTGCACCGTGTTCGTTTTCTATCATGTCCGACAGTTCATCCTCGCCGAGCGATACCAGCACGCTTTCTATACGGGTGCGGCTGCAGTCGCAGCGATACTGCGGTTCGATGCGCTCCGTTTCAACAAAGCCTATATCGCCCAAAATATCGTTCAATACTGCACTCAGATCGGAGCTTGCTTCGAGCATGGCGGACATTTTCTGTATCTTCTCCGCCTTATCCTGCAAAATATCTATGTTTCCCGACGGACAGTTCGGCAGGGGCTGTATTAAAATCCCGCCTGCAGAGAGAACATCGCCCGAGGCTGCGTTTATCCGTACTCCGAGGTACACGAGAGTGGGCTGCTGCTCGCTGAGCGCATAATAGCTTGCAAAGTCCTCGGCAATTTCGCCGGAAATTATGTTGCAGGTGCCGACGTAAGGCTCCTTCATGGAAAGGTCACGCACGACGGTGAGTTTGCCGGCGCGTCCGACAGCGGAGGCCACGTCAAGCTTGCCCACGGGGGAAAGGGGAAGCTCTATGGCGGGGTTTTCGATATAGCCTTTCACGGTTCCGTCGGAAAGTCCCGTGCAGATTATACTGCCCGCAGGACCGCCGCCCTTGATTATTACGGATACACGGTCGGTTTCGTTTTTTAGCATTGCGCCCATCATGGCGGTCATCAAAAGCGTGCGCCCGAGTGCGGCCGTACAAACCCTCGAAAGCTCATGGGTCGTTTTTGCGACCTTTATCATTTCCAGGCCGGAAACGGCCATCACGTTCACGCTGTTGTCCAAAAGCATTCCCTTGATTATTTTATCCATTTATCTCTCTGACCTTTTCTGCCACTATCTGCAGCCTTTCACAGTTATTGTCGGGGGTGTTTTCGGTGAAGGCATCATATATGCCCATGGGTATGAAGCCGAATTTTAGAAGGCTTTCGGAAAGCTCCGAAGCGGTGTAACCGTATTGGATATGCTCCTCAAAGCTTTTTTTGTACAAACCGTCGGCGGCTTTCTCAAAAAGTGTGAGCCGCATCCGGCAGAGCCTGCTTACGCCGTCAAACATATTTTCCCATATATATGCGGCGCTCCCCTCGTCCGAGGCGAATGTGCTGCAGCCGAGCACGTTTTTCAGCTTGTGCAGGGTCGATACGTCAAACAACAGCCGCCCGCCCGTTTTCAATGCACGGTTCGCCGAGCTTAGGAAGTCCGCAAGATCGCTTTCGTCGGTGAGATAATTCACGCCGTCGCAGGCGCAAACGATCGCATCGACACGCTTGTGAAACTCAATGTGCCGCATATCCATGCTGAGAAATTGCAGCTTCTGCCCGCTTCTTCTTGCGTTTTCGGCGGCCGTTTGCAGCATTTCAAGCGATATGTCGGATGCGGTGATGTTAAAGCCCATGCGCTTCAGCCTTACGGAAATTGCGCCCGTGCCGCAGGCGCATTCCAAAACGCTGCAGTTTTTCGGCAAAAACGAGGCGATATACGCCGCCCATTTATCATAGTCAACGTCCCGCATGAGTCGGTCATATACCGATGCAAATCCGCTGTACGCTTCCATTCGCAGCCTCCTTTGAGAAAAAATCCGCAAAATACCCCATATTGATAATTATACAACATGCCCGTCAAAATAGCAATTACATAGGTGTAAACATTGACGGCTATAAAATGGGCGTTATTTAGCCAAATACGGCAGATGCACTTGACAAAAAGACATAATATAGGATATAGTAATAGCAGGGGGAGTGTCGCCTGTATTAAATTATAAGGGGAGAGTGCAAGTGTTTGAAGTTGGAGATATAGTCTGTTATCCGATGCATGGGGTTGGCTCCGTTCAGGGGATAGACGAAAACACCGTGCTTGGTGAAACGAACAGCTACTATATTATATGCTTTGTTTCGACAAACTTAAAGGCGATGGTTCCCGTATCATCCGCAGAGCAGATTGGGCTCAGGCGAATAATCGCTTCGGAGGAATGCGAAAAAGTTCTGCGGTATTTTGAGACCTTTGAGCCCGGGGAAATGAGCGATAACTGGAATCAAAGGTACAGGGAAAATCTGAAAAAACTCAAAAGCGGAAATATCTATGACATGGTCGATGTAGTTAAGGGATTGAGAAGCAGGAACGAGACCCGCGGGCTTTCATCCGGGGAGCGGAAGATGTTCTTAACCGCAAGACAGGTTCTGATAACGGAGCTGTCCGTTGCAAGCGGCATGGATGCTGAAGAAATAAGCAAGGTAATATAATGATATTAAATTTAATACAAAAGGAAGGTGCTGCGTTTTGACCCGAAAAATAGGGAGGCTGCTTATTACCGTGCTGGGCGGTGCGCTCGGCGTTGTGCTGGCGGCTTCGGTAAACGAGATATTGAAGAACAGCGGAGGAAATACTGCGGACGGCTTTGCCGGCATATTTGTTCCGTGGGCAATACCAATGATCTATGTCGGTGCGGCAGTTTTATTCGGAATTATTCTTTTTGTTTTATCGCCGAGGATCATCGACCTGATCGTTTACTGTGTTCGGTTTATTGAGGAAAAGCTTTCCGAGTTCACTTTGCAGGATATTTTTCTGGGCGTGGTGGGTCTTATTCTGGGTCTGATAATCGCCTTTTTGATCAGCACGTTTTCGAGCGATATATCCATTCCGTGGCTGGTGGTGTGCATCAAGATGGTTCTGTACATAGTGTTCGGATACCTTGGATGGTCGCTTGTTATGAAAAGGCGCAGTGAGATAAATCTGCCCTTCCTGTTTAAACGAGGGGGCAAGTCCGGCGCAAAGATGCAAAACGCCAGACCGAAGGTGCTTGACACCTCAAGCATAATCGACGGAAGGATATTCGATATTTGCAAAACTGGCATAGTCGAGGGTGAGATAGTTGTTCCGGGGTTCGTTCTTGGCGAGCTTCAGCGCATTGCGGACAGTGCGGATGCGATAAAGCGCAGCCGGGGCAGGAGAGGGCTGGACTTGCTCAACGGAATCACGGAATCCTCCGATTTGGAGGTAAAGATAGATTCCCGTGAGTTTGATGGGGTCGAAGCCGTGGACGCAAAGCTTATATGCCTTGCGGAGGCCATAAACGGCGTGGTTGTCACAACAGACTACAACCTTAATAAGGTGGCAACCGTGCAGCGTGTGCCGGTGCTCAATATCAACGATTTGGCGAATGCCATAAAGCAGATCGTTGTCCCCGGCGAAGAAAGAAACGTTATCATAATCAAGGAGGGCAAGGAGCATAATCAGGGTGTCGCCTATCTTGATGACGGAACGATGATAGTCGTGGAAAACGGTAAACGCTTCCTCGGCGAAAGCGTAACGGTGGTGGTGACGAGCGTACTTCAGACTTCTGCCGGAAGAATGATATTTGCTAAAATAAAATAGCATACGGCTCGGTTGTCGGATTCATCGGCGCATTTTTTTGATTGTGAAGGGAATGAGTTTGTTGGACGGGCCTCGCGGCAAAAAGCTGCTCAAAGTCGTTTTTGGCTGCGCCGTAGCGGGCGTACTGCTTCTCCTTTATGTAATTGGAAAGTCGCAGTCCGGTGGGGAGCTTCCGAACCAACCAAAGGAGCCGACCGAAACCGTTTTGCAGGGCAGCGGAGGGGTAGAGGAGTACATCTCCAAAATCGCAGAATCGGGCATTTATACGGATGTAAAGCTTGTTGCAAAGACGGATGCGTATTGCGAGTATGAGCTAAAAGACGGAATAACCTTGGTTTTAGAGCTGAATGGCGGGGATGTTGACTGTATTTTGCTTAAGGCGAGTATAGGCGAGCCGCCCGAGGAGCCCGATGGCGGAGGTCTGCTTGCGAACAGGTACTACGCCGAAAGCATGGAGGCATACCAAAGGCGTGTCGATGACATTACGGAGGGCTTTGCAGCGGCGGCGATGCTGTTTGGCGATGGCATAAAGCCAACCGTTACACAAATTGACGAGATGCGAAGCCTGGTTTCGGCTCTGCTGCATACGGGCAAGAAAAGCGAAAAGAGCTTCGGGGTTTTCAAGTTCTCCGCCTACGAGATATACGGCGGTGAGGAGAGGCAGATAAGGATACGCCTGAAATGATGACAAACGAATAACGAAACAGGCTTCCCCGAAAGGGGAAGCCTTGATTTTATTTCTAAGAGTGAACAATTATCTCGCAGCCAGCTTTATAGCCAGTTGTGACTTCTTGCGGTTAGCAGCGTTCTTGTGAAGTACACCCTTGGTGACAGCCTTATCAACCGTGCTGACAGCGTTGACATAAGCGGCTTCGATAACCTCAGCATCGCCTGCTGTCATAGCACTGTCGAACCTCTTGATAGCGGTTTTGACGCCGGACATGATCATGCGATTGCGAAGGTTTTTCTTTTCGGTAACGCCAATGCGCTTGATAGCGGATTTATGGTTAGCCAAACAATTCACCCCCTGTTTTAATCTTTGACGGCGGATTATTCCTGCCGAACGAAAGGATTATATCACCAAATTCTCGAGTATGCAAGAGCAATTATGCCTTTTTTGACACTATTTTTTGCTTTTGAGGCGTTTTTTTCTATATATTTTAAATGCGAATATCCGAATACGAAAAAATTCCTCTGCAAAGACTATTCGGTATAAAGAAACGGGAGGCAGAAGCGATATGAGGTCAATATATACGGATTTGGCAAGAGAGGCGGTAGAGCTCGACCCACGGCTTGAGGGCGTGACGGAGGAGGAGGAGAAGGACGGCGAAATAGGCATATCGAGGATACGTGTTTCAACGGAGCAGGCGGCACAGCGGCTTAAGAAGAGGGAGGGGAACTATATAACACTCGAAGCTCCTTCGCTTGTTATGCGCCCGCTTGAGCTTTTTGAGAGGCTCAGCAAACGAATAGCGGAGGAGCTTACAAGGCTGCTTCCAAACCTGGCGGAAAACGCGACTGTGCTTATAGCAGGGCTTGGCAACCGGGGCATTACGTCCGACTCGCTGGGACCGAGGGTGGTCGAGCAGTTATTTGTGACACGTCACATTACCCAGCTTATGCCCGAGGCGTTCGACCACCCTCTGCGTTCCGTCTGCGCCATTGCGCCCGGCGTCCTCGGCGTAACCGGCGTCGAAACGGTGGAGATAATAAAGGGCATAAAGGAGCACGTGAAGCCGGACATAATAATAGCCATCGACTCGCTTGCGGCAAGAAGGTCGGTAAGGATAGGTACAACTGTGCAGATCGCCGATACGGGAATAAGCCCGGGCTCGGGGGTGGGCAACATGAGGGCAGGCATTGACAGCGAAACCCTCGGCGTGAAGGTCGTAGCGATAGGCATACCGCTTGTGGTGTATGCCGCAACGGTCGCACAGGATACAATAGAGCTGATAGCCGACGAAACGGGGCTGCATAATGACGAGGAGAAGCTGAAAGAGCTTGCGGAAAAGGTAATTTCCGAGCACATGGGACCCATGATAATGACGCCGAAGGATATAGACTGCATGGTAAATGATATGTCGAGAATAATTGCTGACGGCATAAACATGGCGATACACACCAAGGACTATGACGACATAAGAGCGCTCGTGACTTGAGGAGATATAAAGTAAAAGGCACCTTTCGGTGCCTTTTCTGCAGCGGACCGAGTCCGCTTGGACTGAATCCGCTTGGACTGAGTCCGCTTATTCATTATGCTTTTAAGCGGCGCTTTGCAATGGTGCGCTGGATGAGCTTTACGATCTCAACGATCGGGATGACGAGTGCGCCGAGGAGTATTGCAACGCCGTACTCGGACAGCTCAACGGGGGTGAAGCCGAATGCGTTTGCAAGAAACGGAACCTCACAAACCACCGTGGTCAAAATCAGCGAGCCGATTGCGGCAAACCACAGCGTCTTGTTGTGGGACTTGAGACGGAATATGCTGCCCCTTTGCGATCTCATGTTGAAGCTGTGGAATATCTCCGCCATGGACATGGTGAGGAACGCCATGGTGGTGCCATGTGCGCTGTCGCCGATCACCCAATTTCCGGTCTCCATAAAGTGACCGATGAAGAACGAAGCGAGCGTCAGTATTGCCACCATCACACCCTGGTAGGCGATGTCAATGCCCATTCCGTCCGAGAAAATGCCGGAGTTTGCACTGCGGGGCCTACGCCTCATTATGTCGGCCTCGGCCTTCTCCATTCCGAGCGCAAGCGCAGGGAAGCAGTCGGTTACAAGGTTTATCCAAAGCAGATGTACGGGTTTCAAAATGGTGAAGCCCATGAGGGTTGCGGCGAAGATGCTCAGTACCTCGCTCATGTTGGAGCCGAGCAGGAACTGAATAGCTTTCCTGATATTGTCATAGATGCGGCGTCCTTCCTCGACCGCACCGACGATGGTGGCGAAGTTATCGTCCGTAAGCACCATGTCGGCAACGTTCTTGGTGACGTCGGTACCGGTGATACCCATGCCCACGCCTATATCCGCAGACTTTATGGAGGGAGCGTCATTTACGCCGTCGCCGGTCATTGCGGTGACGTAGCCTGCGTTTCTCCATGCGTTTACTATGCGGGTCTTATGCTCGGGCTGAACACGGGCATATACGCTGATATTCCTGAACTTTGCCTCGAACTCCTCGTCGCTCATGTCGTTGAGCTGAGCGCCGGTGATGGCGTAGGTGGATTCGGTGATTATGCCGAGCTCCTTTGCGATTGCAACGGCGGTATCGACATGGTCGCCGGTTATCATAATGGGGTGTATGCCGGCGCTTCTGCACTCGACGATGGCGTCCTTTACCTCGGGACGAACGGGGTCTATCATGCCGCAAAGACCGATGAAGCAAAGCTCCTGCTCAAGAGTCTCGGCCTCGCAGTTTTCGGGAGCAATGTTCCACTCACGCTCTGCGCAGGCAAGCACACGCAGTGCGTTGTCGGCCATGCCCTTGTTTGCGGCGATAATTTCATCTATATACGCCTTGGTCATGGGCAGCTTCTGACCGTCTTTAAGATAGTAGGAACACTTGTTGATGATCACGTCGGGAGCGCCCTTTGTGTACTGGATATAGCCGTCGGGTGCATCGTGTACGGTGGACATCATCTTTCTACCGGAGTCGAAGGGGGCTTCGCCGTATCTCGGAAGCTCTTTTTTCAGCTCCACCTTTTTGTAACCGAGCTTATCCGCCCAGGCAACGAGTGCGGCTTCGGTGGGTTCGCCGGCAACGTTTCCGTCGGCGTCTATTTCCGCATCGCTGCAGAGTGCCATTGCGCAGGCGAGGCGAACCTCATCGTCGGCAAAGCTGTCAACGACGGTCATCTTGTTCTGGGTAAGGGTACCCGTCTTGTCGGAACAGATTATCTGAGCGCAGCCAAGTGTCTCGACGGCCGTAAGACGGCGGATTATGGCGTTGCGCTTTGACATATTCGTAACGCCTATCGAAAGGACTATCGTAACAACCGCAGCCAGACCTTCGGGTATTGCCGCAACCGCAAGGGATACCGCAATCATGAAGGAATTGAGTATTATCTCAAAATCGAAGCTGCTTGCACGGATGAGCTGTACGCCGAATACAATTACGCATATACCGAGTACGAGCCAGGTGAGTATTTTTGAAAGCTGGTTGAGCTTCCTCTGAAGGGGGGTATCGCCGTCCTCTGCGGCCTGCAATGCGCCCGCAATTTTACCCATCTCGGTATCCATGCCGGTGGCGGTGACTACCGCAACGCCTCTGCCGTAAACAACGGTGCTGCCCATGTAGAGCATATTTTTGCGGTCGCCGAGCGGCACGTCCTTTTCGCCATCACGCAGATAGATCATATCTATGAACTTCGTTACGGGAACGGATTCGCCGGTAAGTGCGGCTTCCTCGACCTTGAGGCTGGCGTTTTCGAGTATTCTCGCATCGGCGGGTACGGCGTCGCCGGCCTCTACCAGGATTATGTCGCCGACGACGAGGTCCTCGCTGTGAATGACCTGTATCTTGCCGTCACGAACAACACGTGAGGTTGCGGCTGACATTTTTTGCAGTGCCTCTATTGCCTTCTCCGCCTTGCTTTCCTGATAAACACCCAGCACGGCGTTTATGATCACGACCGCAAGGATGATTATTACGTCCGCAAAGCTTTCGTTTTCAATAACCGCAAGAACCCCGCTGATGAGTGCGGCAACAAGCAATATGATTATCATCGGGTCCGCAAGCTGCTCGAAGAATCGTCTTACGAGCGATTTACCCTTTGCTGCTTCCAGACGGTTTTTGCCGTTTTCGGCAAGTCTTTTTTCGGCTTCCGCGGGAGACAGACCGTTCCTGTCGGTTTTCAGCTTCTGCAGAACCTTTTCGTTTTCCTCACAATAGAATTTCATTTATGCTCCTCCAAATTAAAGTTTAGAAAACATACAGTTGAATTATACCGAAACAGTAAAGATTTGTCTATCATTAAATATAACGAACGTGACCTTGAGATCGTACAATATTCTAAAAAGCAGATTATTTTGTTGAAAAAGTATATACAAATATGATATAAATATACCTAATGGTATTTATGTAACTTTAGCATACAAAAGGTGGTGTTATTTTTGCCGAAGAAAAATTCTTTTAAGGGCGGAGTGCATCCTATGCATCAGGCGGAGTCCGGCAAGGAAGCGACAAAGTCGATACCGATAAGGGAAGCGGTGTTTGAGGAGGTTGCCATACCCATGGCGATGCACCTCGGTGCGCCGTCAAAGCCGTGCGTTGCGGTCGGCGACCATGTTAAGATGGGTCAGATGATTGGCGAACCCGTAGGCGCTCTCGGGCTTCCCGTTCATGCGAGCGTGTCCGGAACGGTCACCGCAATAGAAAACCGCATTCAGCTCGGTGCAAACAGGGTTCAATGCGTGGTTATCAAAAACGACTTTCTCGACGAATGGGTGGAGGGTCTGGAAGGCCATGGCGATGTTGAAACCGTCGATCCCACACTGATACCGGGAATTGTAAAGAACGCAGGTATATGCGGCATGGGCGGAGCCTCGTTCCCGACTCACGTAAAGCTTTCCATACCCGAGGGCAAGCATTGCGATACGGTCATTTTGAACGGTGCGGAGTGTGAAACCCATCTGACATCCGACCACCGCCTTATGCTTGAGGAGCCGGAGCGGGTGATAAACGGACTTAGGGCGGTCATGCGTGCGCTTAATGTTTCAAGGGGAATCATCGCCGTCGAGGACAATAAGCCGGATGCGATCGCACGTCTCAGGGAGGTTGCAAAGGAACGTGAGGGCATTGAAATAGCCGTTCTCAAGACCAAATACCCGCAGGGAAGTGAAAAGCAGATAATACAGTCGATAACCGGACGGGAGGTTCCGCAAAGGGGTCTGCCGATTGATATTAACGTAATAGTTCTGAACGTAGGTACATCGGCGGCGATTGCGGATGCGGTAATTTCCGGGCGACCCATGATTGACCGCATAACCACGGTCACGGGTCGGGTAAACAAACCGTCCAATATGCGATTCAGGATAGGCACATTGCTGAGGGATGCCATTTTTGCCTGCGATGGCTTTGATGGCGAGCCTACCAAGATAATAATGGGCGGAACGATGACGGGCGCATGTGCGCCTAACGAAGAAATATCAATCGTTAAGGGCTCGGGCGGCGTAGTGGTGCTCAACAGAAAAGAGGCAGAGGCATTCACTGAAAGCCCCTGCATCAGATGCGGACGCTGTGTGGCAACGTGCCCCGTAGGACTTAATCCGTATCTGCTGAAACGCTACTGTGAAGCCGGTGATCTTAAAAATGCGGAAAGCAGCAACATCATGGACTGCATACTCTGTGGCTGCTGTACCTTTACCTGCCCCGCAAGGCGCTTTTTGACCGCAATATTTAAGATAACCAAAGAGAAGATAGCACAGTCTAAAAAGAGGTGACATAAATGAATCTTAGTATTTCTACAGCACCCCATATAAGAGGAAAGGACTCTGTGCAGTCCATAATGCTCGATGTGCTGATCGCGCTTTTACCCACAACGATAGCAGGCGTATATTACTTTGGCAAAAACGCTTTGCTGCTTGTGGTGATATGCGTGGCAACGGCTGTGCTTTCGGAGTTTTTATGGTCAAAGCTCACTAACCGTCCTAATTCGGTAAAGGACTTATCGGCGGTCGTTACCGGGCTTATACTTGCGCTCAATCTGCCGGCAGGTGCGCCGTGGTGGATGGGCGTCATAGGAAGTGCGGTTGCAATTATAATCGTAAAGCAGCTTTTTGGCGGAATTGGCGACAACTTCCTCAATCCCGCACTGGCGGCGAGGGCGGTGCTTCTTGCAAGCTGGCCCGCAGCGATGACAACTTTTACAATGCCGAATTATTTTAATACGGTCGATGCGGCGACGACGGCAACTCCGCTTGACGGACTGGAGGCGTCCATACCCGACCTTATATTGGGAAGGATACCCGGGTCCATAGGGGAGGTTTGCAAAATCGCAATACTGATCGGCTTTATCTATCTTCTTGCAAGACACGTCATATCGTGGCAGGTTCCCGTAATATTCCTTGGAACCACCGCACTGCTTTGCTGGGCGTTTGGAAGCAATCCAATTACTTCCGTGCTTTCGGGCGGCGTAATGTTCGGCGCAATATTCATGGCAACCGACTATACCACTTCGCCGATGACCGCAAAGGGACAGGTGATTTTTGCGGTAGGCTGCGGACTGCTGGTGGCGGTCATCAGAAGCTTCGGGATATACCCCGAGGGCGTCACCTACTCGATATTGCTTATGAATATCATGACGCCGCTTATAGATAAATACATTGCACCGAAACTTTATGGGGAGGTGAAGAAAAATGCGTGAAACGCTTAAGCTGGTTATCGTGCTGTTTTTGATTGCTGCCGTTGCAGGGCTTGCTCTCGGCGTAACCAATGAGATAACAAAGGCTCCGATACAGGAGCAGGCTGCTCTGGCGGCGGAGAACGCAAGAAGAGGGGTTCTGCCCGAGGCAACGATGTTCTCGAGGCTTGACCCGCTCCCCGAAGGCATTGACAATGCGTATATGGGAAAGAACGATCACGACGAAACCGTCGGATATACCGCACAAACCACGGTACAGGGCTTCGGAGGCGAGATACAGATAATCGTCGGAATGGATAAGGAAGGCAGGATAACCGGAATCAATGTCGGCGGAAGCAGCTTCTCCGAAACGCCCGGGCTTGGTGCAAAGACAAAGGATGCCGACTTTACGGAGCAGTTTGTCGGACTTGTTTCACCGGTAGAGGTTGGCAGGGATATTGATGCTGTCAGTGCAGCCACGATAAGCTCTGTTGCGGTAACGGGCGGCGTCAATCTGGTGTGTGAATACCTTATCGGCTTGCTGAAATAGGCAAAGGAGGCATAACATGGGAAAGAAAAAGCTTTCGAGCGTATTTTTAAACGGTATTTTGACCGAGAACCCGACATTCCGGCTCGTCCTGGGAACGTGTCCGACATTGGCGGTTACGACGGCGGCTGTAAACGGAATAGGCATGGGCTTGGCGGCTACGTTCGTGCTGATCGGCTCAAACGTGGTAATATCACTTCTCAGGAACGTAATACCGAGCAAGGTGAGGATACCGGCGTTTGTAGTGGTTATATGCACCTTCGTCACCATCGTCCAGATGCTCATGCAGGCATTTATACCGAGCCTGTATGAAAGCCTCGGACTGTTCATACCGCTAATTGTCGTAAACTGCATCATTCTTGCAAGGGCAGAAGCCTTTGCGAGCAAGAACACGGTCATTGCCTCGGCGGTTGACGGACTGGGCATGGGTCTGGGATTTACCCTTGCATTGACGCTTATTGCGAGCATAAGGGAGATCCTCGGAAACGGCTCGGTGTTCGGCATACAGCTTTTCGGAGAGAGCTTCCAGCCGATGCTGCTTATGATACTGCCGGCAGGAGGCTTCCTGACATTCGGCCTTATGATAGGACTTGTCAACTTCTTAAGCGAACGCACGGCAAAAAGGGAGGGCTGATAAATGGAACACGTTGGAAAGTTCTTGCTGTTTATGGTCAGCTGCGTACTGACAAACAACTTCATATTTGCCAAGTTTTACGGAATATGCCCGTTTTTGGGCGTTTCGTCAAAGGTGGAAACGGCAATGGGAATGGGGCTGGCGGTCACGTTCGTAATGGGACTTGCCTCCCTGTTTACATGGGCGGTATATCAGCTTCTTGCGGCTGCGGGTCTTGAGTATCTCAACACGATAAGCTTCATCCTTATCATTGCGGGACTTGTACAGTTTGTAGAGATGTTCATCAAAAAGTCCAGCCCCTCGCTGTATAAGTCGCTCGGCATTTATCTGCCGCTTATTACCACCAACTGCGCGGTGCTCGGCGTAACGCTCGTAAACGTGCAGGAAAGCTACGGTGTGGTGTATTCCGTGTTCAACGGTATATTCAGCGCATTGGGCTTTATGCTTGCGATAGTGCTTATGGCGGGGGTCAGGGAGAGGCTTGAGTCCTCAAAAATACCGGAGTGCCTGAAGGGCTTCCCGATTTCGCTTATAACCGCAGGGCTGATGAGCATTGCCTTCCTTGGCTTCAGCGGCATGGTGTAACGGAGGGAACGATATGGATTATGTTTCAATATTAATAGCTATAGCCATACTTGGCTGTATAGGGGCCATATTCGGCGTAATACTCGGCATCGCCTCAAAGAAGTTTCATGTTGAAACCGATGAAAGGGTGGAACGGGTAAGAGAGTGCCTTGGCGGAGCAAACTGCGGCGCCTGCGGTTTTGCGGGCTGTGATGCGTTTGCCGCAGCGGTCGTGGCGGGTGAGGCAAAGCCTAACGGCTGTCCTCCGGGCGGAGCTGCCGCAGCGGAAAGAATAGGAGAGATATTGGGCGTAAGCGTTGAATACAGCGAGAAAAAAGTTGCAACCCTGCTGTGCCTCGGCACCCGTGCGGTGGCAAAGGACAGATACGCTTACGAGGGTTTGAGCAGCTGCCGCGCAGCGGCAGGACTTGCCGGAGGTCCCAAACAGTGCGTCTATTCCTGCATCGGCTTGGGCGACTGTGTGACAAAATGCTCGTTTGGCGCAATAAAAATCTCCAACGGAATCGCTGAAATTGATACCCAAAAGTGCGGCGGATGCGGCGCATGTGTGGAAGCCTGCCCGAGAAGTGCGATAGAGCTTTTGCCCATATCGGCAAATACGGTGGTGAAGTGCCGCAATAAGGACGTCGGACGTGCGGCGGTTGCGGTCTGCATGATGGCGTGCATAGGCTGCAAGCGCTGCGAGAAGGAGTGTGAGACGGACGCAATTAAGGTTGTTGACGGCAGTGCACGAATTGATTACACCAAGTGTACACGCTGCGGCAAGTGTGCGGCTGTCTGTCCGAGAAAGTGCATAGAGTACAGATAAGCCTTCCGGCTTAATGAAGCGGCGTTTCCTAAGGAGCGCCGTTTTTGCTTGCGCAGAAAAGGCGGGAATCCGACATTCGTCAAACTCCCGCCCTTGCTTATGCTGCTGTAAAATTAAACTTCGGTCTTAATACATATCGTAGAAGAAGCCGGGGGAGATCTCCGACATCAAGCTGGCGCCGACGGCAACGAAAACGATGGATAGCACGATACCGAGTGCAAATGAAATTGCCATCATTATGAGCCATGCTCTTGCATAATTTTGGCGATTTACATTCTTTACTGCGCCACAAGCAAAGACGATCATGCATATTAACCCAACAAGAGGTATGCAGCTAAGCAGCATCGTTCCCACAAATCCGCCTACGCTGAGGGGCTTTTTGGATTCGTCAACCACGGGAGCAACGGGTGCGGCGTAAACGGGCTGAGAATACGTCTGACCCTGCGGTGCCTGGTTGGGTGCAGTGTACGCATTGTTTACGGGTTGCTGTGCGGCAGCCTCGTAAGGAGCGTTGTTTACGGGTTGGGCAGGAGCTTGCACTTCGAGGGGAGTTCCGCAGGCAGTGCAAAATTTTTGCCCTTCGTTATTGAATTGACCGCAATTTGGACAGTTTGCCATATAATTAACCTCCGTCAATTTATTGGGTTTATTATATACTATTGTTTGGCTATTTGCAAACAAATTATTAAATAATAAATACATTAATTCGGTTTTGGGGAGCAAACGGTCATTTTACTTCGATTAAAAGCAGAAGTCGTATTTTATGACGCTTTAACAGCGCACAGTAATCGTCTGTGGATGACGGCTTTTTCAGTATGGTACAGTTATGCCCCAAAAATACGGCGTTATCGACGTTTGTTGCGGCGACATAGTGTGCGCCGAATCGGGGCTTGGTGTACATATAGAGGAAAATCAAACCGAAGCAGTCCGGCGAAACGAAACGCTTGAAAAGTCTGATTCGGGTTTTGAACCCATATTTTCGCAAGCATTTTGCAAGCTTCCACGGCTTTGAGCCGAGACGACCGCCGAACAGGGGAGCATTGTCCTTAAGCTCGTCGAATATCTCCGTCGGGGTTACTTCGGGGTATTTTGAGTGGATGATGTTATATACGGAGATCCAGCCGCAGCCGCTGTTTGCCGTGTTGCTGTGTTTGCCCCATTGCAGGGAGGAATAGAGGCACTTGCCTTGGTTTTCAATATATTCGTTATTCATCTGTGTTTACCGCCCTGCCGAGAACCGAGCCGATACTGTCGTGTATCAGCAGGTCGGCGTAATTGTCGTATGGTGTTGAGTCCTTGTTTATCAAAACGAGCCTATTGCCCCTGTAATACCTGATTATCGAGGCAGCCGGATAGACGGAAAGCGAAGTGCCGCCGACGATGAGCATATCCGCCCTCGACACCTGCCGTACAGCTTCCCCGAATACCTCCTCATCGAGCGGTTCGCCGTACAGCACGACGTCGGGCTTTACCGTTCCGCCGCACTCGCAAAGCGGCACGGGGAATGTGGTGTTGATAAAATCTATGCTGTGGAATTTGCCGCATTTTGTGCAGTAATTTCTGTACGCGGAACCGTGCAGCTCATATACGCAGCGGCTTCCCGCCATCTGGTGCAGATTATCCACGTTTTGGGTGATCACGCATTTGAGCTTTCCGCTTCGTTCCAGCGATGCGAGGGCAAGGTGCGCAGGGTTTGGGAAAAAGCCGGTTTTAGAGAGCGTCTTGCGGTAGTATTCAAAGAAAACGGCGGGATTGCGGTGAAAAAACTTCACACTCAAAAGCTCCTCGGGTGAGTAGCCGAATTTTCTTATCACATCGAACACGCCGTCCTTGCTTCTGAAGTCGGGAATGCCGCTTTCGCATGATACGCCCGCACCCCCGAAGAAGACGATGCTGTCCGACTCGTTTATCCACTTTTTCAGCTTTTCTGTCATGCCGATTTCCTCCGATATTGTCCTTCTATTATAACAAACCGGGCGAAATTTGAAAGCATTTTGGTATATATTTTTCTGTCTATTGACTTAAATGCGTTTTTGTCGCAAAATGAATTTAGAAAATATTTCGGAGGAAAAAGGCAATATGAAATCTTATTTACAGATGACGGCTCAAGAACTCGATCTCGAATACAGCTCCGTTAGAAAGGAGTATGAGGAGATCAAAAAAGCTGGTATGAAGCTTGATATGTCCCGCGGCAAGCCCTCGAAGGCTCAGCTCGACCTGTCAAACGAGTTGCTGAACATGCCCTTCGACTATATGAGTGAAGGCGTCGATTGCAGGAACTACGGCATACTTGACGGAATGGTGGAGTGCAGACGTATGTTTGCGGATATACTCGGCGTCCGGCTCGAACAGGTGTTTGCGGGCGGAAGCTCAAGCCTTACGCTTATGTACGACACCATCGCAAAGGCATACACGCATGGTATGCTGCACAGCGAAAAGCCCTGGGCAAAGCTCGACAAGGTGAAGTTCCTCTGTCCCTGCCCCGGCTACGACAGGCATTTTACCATCTCCAAGTCCTTCGGCATGGAGCTTATCCCGATCCCGATGACCGACGAAGGCCCCGACATGGACATGGTCGAGGAGTATATCAAGGACGCCGACGTAAAGGGCATTTGGTGCGTTCCGAAGTATTCCAATCCCGATGGAATAATCTATTCCGATAAAGTTATCGATCGCCTTGCTTCCATGAAGCCCGCCGCAAAGGACTTCATCCTCATGTGGGACAATGCGTACTGTGTCCATGAGTTTGACGGCGAGTTCGTACCGTTCAAGAACATATTCGACGAGTGTGCAAAATACGGAAACGAGGATATGCCTTTTGAGTTTGCCTCCACGTCTAAAATAACCCTCCCCGGTGCCGGCGTGGCCTGCTTTGCAGCGAGCGAGGCCAATATGGCATATATGAAAAAGCTCCTCGGCGCACAGCTTATCAGCTATGATAAGGTCAATCAGACCCGTCACGTTCGCTTCCTGAAGGACAGGGCAAATGTTATCGAGTTTATGAAAAAACACGCCGCAATAATGAAGCCTAAGTTTGATGCGGTTGTAAATACGCTCAACGAGAGAATTGCGCCCCTCGGCATTGCAAGATGGCACAATCCCAAGGGCGGCTACTTTGTAAGCCTTTATGCAATGAACGGCTGTGCAAAGCGCATTCATGCTCTGTGCAAGGAGGCCGGACTTATAATGACCAATGCCGGAGCGACCTACCCCGAGGGTAACGATCCCAACGACAGCAACCTGAGGATAGCCCCGAGCTTCCCGACCGAAGCGGAGCTCAAGTCTGCAATGGACGTATTCTGCATCTGTCTGAGACTTGCGGCACTCGAAAAACTGACCGCACGCTGATTAAAGTGATGAAAGCCCCCGCATAGCGGGGGCTTTTTTATCTGCCGTTATCGCTTGTATCCCTTATTATCACTCCAAAAAATCACGAAGCTTTTTGCTTCTGCTCGGGTGGCGAAGCTTTCTGAGTGCCTTTGCCTCGATTTGGCGGATGCGCTCCCTTGTGACCTTGAATTCACGACCGACCTCCTCAAGGGTACGGGTTTTGCCGTCGTCAAGACCAAACCTCAGACGAAGCACCATTTCTTCTCTCGGGTTGAGCGTATCCAGTACTTCCATGAGCTGCTCACGCAAAAGTGTGAACGAGGCAACCTCTGCGGGGGCGGGGGCGTCGTCATCGGGGATAAAGTCGCCGAGATGGCTGTCCTCCTCCTCACCGATTGGGGTTTCCAGCGAAACGGGTTCCTGTGCAACCTTCTTTATCTCGCGAACCTTTTCAACGCTTATGCCCATCTCCTGCGCTATTTCCTCGGGTCTCGGCTCACGTCCTAAATCCTGAACGAGCTGGCGCTGGCAGCGAATGAGCTTGTTTATGGTTTCGACCATGTGAACGGGGATCCTTATCGTCCTTGCCTGATCGGCGATCGCTCTTGTGATAGCCTGACGTATCCACCACGTAGCATAGGTGGAGAACTTATAACCCTTCCTGTAATCGAACTTCTCAACGGCTTTTATCAAACCGAGATTGCCCTCCTGGATGAGGTCAAGGAAAAGCAAGCCCTTGCCGACGTATTTTTTCGCTACGCTGACAACAAGGCGCAGGTTGGCCTCGGCAAGCTGCTTTCTGGCCTCCTCGTCGCCCTCGGCCATGCGGGTTGCTATCTCTTTTTCTTCTTCGGGGGTGAGCAGCGGAACCTTGCCTATTTCCTTGAGGTACATTCTTACGGGGTCATCCACGCCAATGCCCTCTGCGGCGGCGATTTCCGACTCTATTTGGCTGATGTCTTCTATCGGTTCGACCTCCTCAGCAGCCGTATCTTCGACGATATCAACATTCAGGACCTCAAAGCGGTCATACATACGTTCAATCTGCTCCGGCTCAAGCTCCAGATCCTCGAGCGTGTCCATGATCTCCTTGTAGGTCAAAACGCCCTTTCGCTTGCCCCGTTCAATAAGCTCGTCGATCTTGCTTTCGTTGACTACGGATGCTGTGGTTTCCTTGTTTTCCATTGAGTTTTTCCTTTCGATATATTAGTTCGCTTTTGTATTAAGCTTTGCTAACAATGATTGATATTGGCATATCAGCTTAGGACGCTCATCCGCATTTGCGGTGTTGATAGCCTCCGTAAGTTGTTTCAGCTCGGACTGAATGTCAAGCTTTCGCAGATTATCAAGACATTCATTCAAGACCGTTTCGCAGTTTTCAAAATCAAACCCGGATATGGGCGATATGAGCTCCGCTTCTTCGTTTGTCAAGCCGGCCATGAATACTGCGATGTTGAGGTCGCCTCCGCCGACTCCCTCCGAAACGGCTTTCTCAAAGCACTTTGAAAAAATGGGGGAGGTAAAGAGCTTACTGCCCTTATACAGCGGTGTATTTTTGACCGTTGAGCGGCAAGATGACGATTTTAACGCACAGAACAAAATAATTTGCTCGAGCTTTTGGCGCTCCGAGGTCTCCTTCCTTGGCGAACGAGGTTTTTTATTGATATTATTCCGTTTTGTGGGAATGATATTCTTTCCGTCGGAAACGGACAATTCGCATTGTGCGGTGACACTTTCGACGGACAGCCCCGTGCGCTTTGCAATATAGCGGCAAAACCGTGGACGCTCAACGGGCGGAAGGGTCGCAACAAAGCTGCACGCCTTTTTTGCAAACTCCTCACGGCCGTTGTCCGTTTTCAGGTCGGATGCGGAGGCGATGAATTTCAGCTTAAATTCGTTCAGCGATGCCGCATTGTCCTTTAACTGAAGGAACGCTTCGCCGCCGTTTGCAGAAACAAAATCATCGGGATCAAGTCCGTTGGGAATGGTTATGATGCGGACGGTAAGACCCTCTGCCGCCAGAATATCGAGGCTTTTCAGCGTTGCGTTCTGCCCGGCAAAGTCGCCGTCGTATGCGATATATACGGTATCGACAAACCGCTTGATAAGGCGTGCCTGATTTACGGTGAGCGCAGTCCCGAGCGAGGCGACAGCATTCGTTATGCCGCTTTGATGCAGCCTTATGACGTCCATATATCCTTCGACCATAATTATGTCTGAAAGCTTGTCCGTTTTGGCAAGGTTTAGCGCATAAAGGTTGTTGCCCTTGGAGTATATGGGTGTTTCTGAAGAATTTTTATACTTCGGACGCTCGTTGGGATCCATTGTGCGTGCGCCGAAGGCCAGAATCCTGCCCGTCACCGAGATTATGGGGAAAATAACCTTGTTGCGGTAGGCGTCGATTATTCCTTTGCCGCTTTTTTTAAAATAGGCAAGGTTGCAGTCGACTATGTCCTGCTCCTTATAGCCTTTTTCCAAAAGGTGATTGCTCAGCGCATCCCATGTGTCGGGGGCATAGCCGAGCCCGAATCTGGTGGCGGTTCTTGCGTTGACAAGCCTTTTTTTCAGATATTGACGGGCGTTTTCTCCGTCGGGGGTCAGAAGCTGTTTATGGAAAAACAGCGCCGCTTCCTTGCAGATATTGTACAGGCGTTCCTTTTTCGCACGCTCGAGCTTCAGCTTTTCATCATCGACGTCCTGCGGAATCTCCATGCTGACACGACGGGCCAAAAACTCCACCGCCTCATAGTACTGAAGCTTTTCAATATCCATTATGAACTGGATGACGCCGCCTCCGGCTTTGCAGCCGAAGCAGTGATATACGTTTTTTTCGGGTGAAACGCTGAAGGACGGAGTTTTCTCGTTGTGAAAGGGACAAAGCCCCTTCATGTTGCGGCCTGCCTGGGACAGCAGCACATAATCGGATACAACGGAGACTATATCGTTTTTTCGCAGAAGCTCGTCCATCCAGCTTTCTGAAAACTTTGCCAACGATTACACCTCCTTGCGACTAATATCTTTAATTCTGTAAAATAAACAAAAATCCTGCAAAACGGTTTTTTATGCGAAAATATAATTTAATGCCAATCGCTCGGGACAAACAGCGATTCGTAGGTGCTGATCGCATAGCGGTCGGTCATGCAGGCGATGTAGTCTGCGGCCACACGCTCCTTACCGTCGGATTCGATGTACATGGTAAACTCTTTCGGAAGAAGATCAATGTGTGTAAGATAGTAACAGTAAAGCTGCTCGACCACGTTCTTTGCCTTGTTCTCCTCCCGTTTTGCATCGGGATTGAGATAAACCCTCTCAAACATAAACTTGCGAAGCTTGTCAAATTCCCCGCCTATTTCCCCGGACATGGTTACTTTGGGTTTGCCAAAGCTGGTGGAGAGAACATCGAGTATCATTGTGTTTATGCGCTTGCCGTGCGTTTGACCGAGCACCGCAAGACAGCTTTTGGGTATATCGCTTTCGGTGAGCACGCCGGCACGAAGCGCATCGTCAATGTCATGATTGAGGTAGGCTATTCTGTCCGACAGGCTGACAACAGCGCCCTCGAGAGTGGAGGGAGTGCCATCCTTTTTGTGGTGCAAAATGCCGTCCCTGACCTCGAATGTAAGGTTGAGCCCCTTTCCTTCGTTTTCAAGCTTTTCTACCACACGCAGGCTTTGCTTGTTATGTTCGAAGCCGTCCGGTACGAGATTGTTCAGTACATGCTCGCCGGCATGTCCGAACGGAGTATGTCCCAAGTCGTGACCGAGAGCAATGGCTTCGGTCAGGTCCTCGTTAAGCCGCAGACCTCTTGATATGGTGCGGGCGATCTGAGCAACCTCAAGCGTATGGGTGAGCCTTGTGCGATAGTGATCGCCGGCGGGGGAAAGAAATACCTGCGTCTTGTGTTTAAGGCGCCTGAACGATTTGCAGTGTATTATTCTGTCGCGGTCTCTCAAAAACTCCGTTCTTATCGGACAGGGAGATATAGGATGATCCCTGCCCTTCGTTTCGGTTGAGAGGGACGCATAGGGGGACAGGGCAGCCTTTTCCATCTCCTCAATATGTTTTCTGTAGTTTACAGCATCGGTGTCGTAATTCAACACAATGACCTTCCTTATTTGTGATAAAGGTAATATTCAGCGAAAAACGGAAAAATCCTATTTTTTTGTGAAATTTTACAGTTTGGACGAAATTGCGTTTCAATCCCCGAAAAACTCAGTGGAAATTCGGCGGTACGGGGTAGAAAAGTCAACGGGGAGCCGAAGCTCCCCGCTTAACCGCAAATATGTTTGATTACGATTATTCGCAGTCACCGCAGCAGCATTCATCCTCGCAGCAGGAAATTATGTCCTTGCCGCAGCTCGGGCAGATGAGGTCCTCACCGCTTTCGAGCATGCAGTTGTCAAAATATACGGCCTCGTTGCAGTTGGGGCAGGTGATTTCAACAAAATCATCGTCATCGAAGCAATCACAGTCGCAGTCACGGTCACAGTCATCGCAATCGTCGCAATCGCAATCACAGTCGCAATCCTCGAGTTCTTCCTCTATTACATCGAGTCTTTCTTCCACGTCGTCGAGATATTCATCGACTTCGTCAAACTGCTCGGCAATCTCATCTATGCACTCATCGAGCTGGATGATGTTGTCCTCGTTGTCACGGATTGCTTCCGCCATGTCGTCCATAACCTCTATCATAGCCTTAAGCAGCTTTGCGGATGCATCGTTGCCAAGCTCAAGACCGTCTGCCAGTCCCTTAAGGTAGGATACTCTTTCGTTAATATAGCTCATAATTACCTCCGATTGTATTTTTGTATTCCCGCAAACTAATTTTCTCGGATAGCCGAATATTTATGTAGCGGGCTTATGCAAAGCGATCACGCAGAGCGGTTAAGCAGAGCGATTACGCTCTGGACATATACTCGCCGGTGCGGGTGTCGATCCTGATCTTCTCGCCTTCGTTGATGAAAAGCGGAACGTTGAGTTTGTAGCCGGTCTCAACGGTTGCGGGCTTGGTGGTGCCGGTCTGCGTGTCACCCTTGAAGCCGGGCTCGGTTTCGGTGATGGTCAGCTCGACAAAGTTGGGAGCGGCAACCGAGAAGGGCTTCTCACGGTGGAAGCGGATGGTTACGTTCATGTTTTCAACGATGAAGTTGATTGCATCCTCGACCTGCTCATAGCTGAGACCGAGCTGCTCGTAGGTTTCGACGTCCATGAAATAGTAAAGCTCGCCGTCATTATAGAGATACTGCATTTCCTTCGTCTCTATATGTGCGGTGGGATATTTGTCGGTGGGGGAGAAGGTCTGCTCAAGAACGGCTCCCGTGACAACGTTTTTAAGCCTAGTGCGGACGAATGCCGCACCTTTTCCGGGCTTAACGTGCTGGAAGTCAGCTATTGACCAAACCTGACCGTCTATTTCTACGGTTACGCCTTTTCTGAAATCGCCTGCCATAATCATGCTCATTGATATATACCTCCAAAGCTTTTGTTATTTTATTCAATGATAATCATTTCTTTTGTTGCTGTAACGGGATTGATGTAGCCATCCTCGGTTACAATGCAGCAGTCCTCGATGCGGACGCCGCCGAGACCTTCGACGTATATGCCGGGTTCAACGGTTATCGTCATGCCGGGCTCAAAGGGAGTCTCGCCGACGATGCTTGCCGAGGGAGCCTCGTGTACCTCAAGTCCGAAGCCGTGACCCAGGCTGTGACCGAAGCATTTGCCGTAGCCGTGTTCGGTTATATGATCTCTTGCGATTGCGTCGAGCTCTTTGCCGGTGATGCCGGGCTTGAGTGCGGCGAGTGCTTTAAGCTGTGCATTCAGCACTATGTCGTAAATCTTCTTCAGCTCGTCGCAGGGCTCGCCGATGGCGATTGTGCGGGTCATGTCGGAGCAGTAGCCGTTGTATTTGCAGCCGAAATCAAGGACGACCAGATCGCCGTGAGTCAGCCTGCGCTCGCCGGGGATGGCATGGCAAAGGGCGCCGTTTTCGCCGGAGCCGACGATGGTGTCGAAGGATTTGTCCTCGGCGCCGTTTTTCTTCATAAGATATTCAAGCTCGTAAGCGACCTCGGTCTCTTTCATGCCGGGCTTGATGCGGGTGAGAAGCTCCGCATAGGCTTTGTCGGCGATGTTCTGCGCCTTGATAAGCTGCTCGGTTTCGTAGGCATCCTTGTACATTCTGATGTTTGCCATGAGAGTGGAGCAGGGTACAAGCTCTGCACCGAGGTTCTCGTATGCCTTGAACTCACGCACGGTGAGGGAGGCATCTTCAAAACCGACGGTCTTTGCGCCGATGGAGGCAAGCTCGTTCTTGATGCGCTCCATACCGATGGCACGGCTTTCCTCTATCACCTCAAAAACGCCCTTGGACTGTATGTTCGCCTGAATGGTATAGCGAAAATCGGTTAAGAGCAGGCGCTTTCCCGGGGCAATGAGAAGGATCGCATTTGAACCGGTGAAGCCGGAGAAGTATCGTCTGTTTATCTGTGAGGTGACAACAACGGCGTCAATTCCGTCCTTTTTTGCCAGCTCGAGCAATTTGTTGCATCTTTGTGATAACATACTGCACCTCATTTTCACATAATTCTTTAGGATTCTATCACAGAATGCTGATTTTAACAAGCGAAAAATGCTTAAATAATGTATCCTATGCAAAAATTTCTTCCGTATTTTCATTGAAACGGGGTAAAGCGGGGCTTGCAGGGGCTGGCTGCAAAGGAAAAAGGGCGATACGCTCCCGACGTTCGCCCCATAAAGAGTTGTGGGCAGGATGTATCAGGCACATTTTTGCACGCCGTTCACGTCGATTATCGTATTGCCCTGCAGCAAAAGCTCGCTCATCGTTACAAATTCATAGCCTTGGGCAAGTGCGGTATCAAGCAGGGTGGGAAGATAGGTTTCTATTTTGAAGCCGTTGTTGTGGCAGAGTATTATACAGCCCGGGCTCAGCTTCGGAATAACGGAGTCGAGTATGGTCTGTGCGCTGCGCTCCTCCTTCCAGTCTATGGTGTCGATGTTCCATTGTACCGGCACGTAGCCCTGCTCACGCACGGTAAGGATCACGCTGTCGTTGTATTCGCCGTAAGGGGCACGGAAAACGACGCTTCTGGATCCGGTTATGCTTTCGAGCAGATCGTCGAACTTTGTAAGCTCATCGATTATCTGCTCTTTTGAACATTTGTTCATGTGCGGATGTGTGAGGCTGTGGTTGCCTATTTCGTGACCGGCGTTGTATATGGCCTTCACCTGCTCGGGATATTTTTCCACCCAAAAGCCGCAGAGAAAGAACGTGGCCTTCACGTTATGCCGTGCGAGCTCGCTCAGAATAAATGGCGTCTTGTCATCCTCCCATGCCGCATCTATGGTGATGGCTATTTTTTTGTCGCTTCGCTCCACGCTGTATATAGGAAGCTCTTTTTGCTTTCCTGCGGCCACCTCAAGCACATATTGCTCACCAAGGTCGGCGCTTACGCCGTTCGGGGAGGAATTGCCCTCGCTCATGGAGCAGACGAGTATTATCGCCAAAAGGAGGCAGGCGAGAAGCACGGCCCCCACTATCAGCATTTTTTTTGTGACAATAAAAATACGCATAACATACCTCCGTGTTGATTGGTATAGAGGATTATATGCGCAGTCGGTTTTTGTTAGGACTTAATTGCCGAATTTTGAATCATCGGGCATGGCGATGGCGTTTGCCGAGTCAAAATGCGAGATTATTTCTAAGTAGCGAAGCTGTACCTTTTCGATAACCTTATCCCAGCCTAAAGGTATGGTTTTTCGGGCATTTTCGCCGAGGACGGCAAGAAATTCGGGTGCATCCAGCCCACGCTTTATCGCCTCGAAAAGGCTTTCCCCGTCGTCGTGGCATAAAAGACCGTTTACTCCGTCGGCTATAACCTCGGCGGCACAGCTCCCCCTGACCGCAACCGACGGCGTACCCATTGCCGCCGCTTCTCTTACCACAAGTCCGGCGGTGTCGTACAGCGATGGGAAAAGGAAAAGCGATGCCGCTTTATAAAGCCCGTCGAGTATGCTCATGTCGGATATATGCCCCGTGAAGGTGACACGCTCGCTTATGCCGAGAAGCGCAGCTTCGTTTTTAAGCCCATCGGAGTCGGGTCCCTGTCCTGCAAGCACAAGGGAGAAATCATAGCCCGAGCGTTTAAGCAGGGCGCAGGCTTCGAGTATTCTTCCGATATTCTTTTTTCGGTGGATCTGACCGACATAGAGCAGCAGGGGTTTTCCATCCGTGCAGGCGGCCGTTACGTTTTCGGGTTCGGTTTTCGTTTCCGTGCCGTTTGGCATAACGGTGATGCTGCCGTGATAGCCGTAGTCCTCAAGCACCTCTGCGGAGGCGTTTGAAACCGTCCATACTTCGTCGCACCTTTCGTAGAAGTCAACGACATATTTTACGCCGAGGGAGGAAATGACCTCCGACCTGGTCGTGCTGTAAAAGTCATCGTAATACTTTGAATGGAACGTGCCGACTATCGGGATATTCTGCTGCCTTGCTATCCTTAAAGCTTCCTGACCGGCGATAAACGGAGAGTGAGCGTGCACTATGTCCAGCGAAACGGAGGATATGCGGTCGTGGTAATGCCTGTCGAGTATAGGAATGCCCACCTTGTATTGGGGAGAGGTAACGAGCGGCATTCCCGAATAATCCACAATTTCAAACGGAAGGCGGCCTCTGAAGCCCGTGTCGTGCATCGGAGCAACGACATAGCATTCGTGTCCCGCCCTTGCAAGCATATCCGCATAATTATATACAACCCGTCCGACGCCGTCCACGATGGGCATAAATGTGTCCGAAAACTGTCCTATCCTCATGGCAAACACCTGAAAGTTTTTTCTGTATTATACCATTCTCCGTAAAAAATGAAAAGGACGTATAATGAATAAAAAATGAAAATTCTGTTTATTTTTGGTAAACGGCGGCATTGGAAAAATGTTTATATTTATTTTATGGCGTAACCGATGAAAGTGTGGTATGTTATAATGTACCAACGAAATTATGGGGGCTGTATAATGAAATCGGTTTTGAAAAGGTTTGTGGCAGGGCTTATGATAGGCATCGGCGGAATCGTGCCTGGGGTGAGCGGCGGAATACTTGCGGTTTCGATGGGCTTATATAAACCTATGCTCGACGCCGTGAGCAATATTTTGAAGCAGTTTAAAAAGAGCGTTGCTTTTCTGCTGCCCGTTGCAATCGGCGGTGTTATCGGTATATGCGGCCTCAGCTTCGTTGTAGAGTGGGGATTGAGCACATACAATTTTATTACGATGTGCCTGTTTTTCGGCTTGGTTGCCGGAGGCATCCCTTCGTTTATCAAGGAGGCAAACTCCCACGGAGGGTTTAAGCCGAGGTATTTGATCGCCGCATTTTTGGGCGCACTGCTTATCGGGGGACTGGCATTCCTTGAGGGAATGCTTGCGGACAAGGGTGGAAGCGGACTTCCGTTCAACGCATTTACCGCCATGCTGTGCGGTGCGGTCCTGATCATCGGCGTGGTGATCCCGGGCGTAAGCACCTCGTTCATCCTCATGTTTTTGGGGCTGTACGAGCCGCTTCTCGGTACGCTGACAACGCTTCTTACACAGCTTGCGTATCTCGTCTCGGGAGGACCGTTCAGCGGTGCAGAGCTTTGGTTCGCCGCTTCGCATCTCCTGCTTGCCGGCGTCGGCGCGGTTATTGTGGCGCTTCCGCTTATTCTGTTCGTTAAGAAGATGATAGAAAAGTACCATGGACCTTCGCATTATGCCATACTCGGCTTTCTTGTGGTATCTATGCTCATAGTGTTCCCCTTTGAGGGGATTGCCGCCATTGATTGGCTCACGGGCGTAATTGCGCTTGCGTTCATGGCGGCGGGCTTTTTGTGCGCCATGTTTATCGACAGGTTTATTTCCGAAAAGGGAGAGGGCTGATGTCGATGAGGGGGAGCTTTGAACGCACGGCGGCGCTTCTTGGGAACGAGGCTGAGGCTTTGCTTGGAGAAAAGCTCGTGACGGTGTTCGGTCTCGGCGGCGTTGGAGGTCACTGTGCAGAGGCGCTTGCAAGGGGAGGAATAGGCTCGCTTCATCTTGTCGATGCGGACGTTTTTTCCGAAAGCAACCTGAACAGGCAGCTTTTTGCCACAAAAAGAAATATCGGCAGGCTCAAGGTCGAGGCGGCAAAGGAGCGCATTGAGGAGGTATCAGACTGTTTCGTTACGACCGAAGCTCTGTTCGTTACCGGCGAAAATGCGGCAGGGGCGATACCCAAAAATACGGACTATATCGTCGATGCCATTGATACCGTAACGGCAAAGCTTGCACTTATTAGGGCGGCGAAGGAGAGGAATATCCCTGTTATCTCGTGCATGGGCGCAGGCAATCGGCTGGATCCGACGAAATTTACCGTAAGAGATATATATGAAACCTCCGGCTGTCCGCTTGCCCGAGTTATGCGGCGTGAGCTGAGAAAGCTTGGCGTAGATTCGCTTAAGGTGCTGTTTTCGACCGAGGAGCCGATAAAAAATGGCGCATCCGGTATTCCCGGGAGTGTGTCCTATGTGCCAGGGGCGGCGGGTCTTGCACTTGCCGGAGAGGTAATCAGGGATATATGCGGCATCAAACGCTGAAGGCGCATATATTTGTTTCGATATATATTTACAAAACGGAAAGACTAATATACTATAAACGGTGTGGTTCCTAAAACGGGCCGCACCTTAAAAATGTAAAAAAGGGCATTGATGAATGAATAGAATTATTAAAAAGCGTCAGCTTAATCCTACCGTTGTATCCATGGTCATCGGAGCACCCCTGATCGCCAAAAAGGCGGAGCCGGGACAATTTGTGATCTTGAGAGTGGATGAGCAGGGCGAGCGCATTCCGCTTACGATAGCCGACTTCTCCCGAAACGAAGGGACGATAACGCTGATATTTCAAATCGTGGGAGCTACGACCGATAAGCTCGGCCGCCTGAATGAAGGTGATTATATAGCGGATCTTGTCGGCCCGCTCGGGAAGCCGACCGAAATTGCAAATTTGAAAAAAGTTGCGGTGATCGGCGGCGGCGTTGGATGTGCAATAGCGCTGCCGGTTGCAAAGAAACTGCATGAATCCGGCGCGGAGGTGCATTCCGTAACAGGCTTCAGGAACAAATCCTTTGTAATACTCGAGGAAGAATTTGAAAGCTGCTCTGACAGACTTTTTGTAATGACGGATGACGGAAGCCACGGGAGGAAAGGGCTTGTGACGGAGGCGCTTGAGGAGCTGATAGCCTCGGGCGAGCATTATGACGAGGTTATTGCCATAGGTCCGCTTATAATGATGAAGTTCGTTTGCGAGCTGACCAAAAAGCACGGCGTCAAAACGACGGTCAGCATGAATCCGATAATGATAGACGGCACGGGAATGTGCGGCGGCTGCAGGCTCAAGGTTGGCGGCGAGATGAAGTTTGCCTGCGTGGACGGACCCGACTTTGACGGCCACGAGGTTGATTTTGACGAGGCGATGGCGAGAAACCGTATGTACGGTGCATTTGAACGCCATGCGTACGAGAGCCAATGCAGTCTTTTTAAAAAGGAGACCGACTGATATGCCGAATATGCGTATGACGAAAAACGAAATGCCCGTTCAGAGGGCGGATGTAAGGAACTCCAACTTCAAAGAGGTGGCTCTCGGCTACACTGAGGAGCAGGCGATCGACGAGGCAAATCGCTGTCTTAACTGCCAAAACAAGCCCTGCGTGGGAAACTGCCCCGTGCATATAGATATTCCCGGGTTTATAGGAAAAATCAAAGACGGCGATTTTGAGGCGGCGTATAATGTGATCGAAAAGGCCAGCTCGCTGTCCGCCGTATGTGGAAGGGTCTGTCCGCAGGAAACGCAATGCGAAATGAAATGCGTACGGGGAATAAAGGGTGAGCCGGTCGCTATCGGGCGGCTTGAACGCTTCGCAGCGGATTACCATGCGGCGCATAGCTCGGGCAAAGTCGTTGGAATTGCGGAGAAAAACGGACATAAGGTTGCCGTGATAGGATCGGGTCCGGCCGGACTTTCGTGCGCAGGCGAGCTGCTGAAACGGGGTTACAACGTGACCGTGTTCGAGGCGCTCCACCTTGCCGGCGGCGTACTCGTGTACGGCATACCCGAATTCAGGCTTCCCAAGGATATTGTCGGGCGTGAGGTCGATAAGCTAAAGCGCATGGGTGCGGTAATAGAAACGAACGTGGTGGTTGGAAAAACCGTGTCCGTGGATGAGCTTTTTGACGAATACGGCTTTGAGGCGGTTTTTATCGGCACGGGCGCAGGTTTGCCGAAGTTCATGGGCATCCCCGGAGAAAATCTCAACGGTGTATATTCCGCAAACGAGTTTTTGACCCGAATAAATCTTATGAAGGCGTATACCGAAGGCAGCACCACCCCCATATACTGCGGAAAGCGTGTCGTAGTCGTGGGCGGAGGCAACGTTGCGATGGATGCGGCAAGGTGTGCAAAGCGTCTCGGCGCCGAGGTCAATATCGTCTATCGCAGGACGGAAAAGGAGCTTCCGGCAAGGCATGAGGAGGTAGAACATGCCATGGAGGAGGGAATAGAGTTTATGATGCTGACGAGTCCCGTTAAAATAGAGGGGGACGAGTCCGGTTGGGTAAAGAGTGTGGAATTGCAGCGCATGAGGCTCTCAGAGCCCGATGCCTCCGGCAGGGCAAGACCCGAGCCGATGGAGGGCGGTAATTTCAGCATTGACGCAAGCTGCGTTATAATGGCGATAGGCACTTCGCCGAATCCGCTGATAAAATCCACGACAAAGGGTCTTGTTATCAGACAAAACGGCGGAATAGATGCAGATGACGCCACGGGCCGCACGTCGAGAGAGGGCGTATATGCCGGCGGCGATGCCGTTACGGGCGCAGCAACGGTGATACTTGCGATGGGTGCGGGAAAAAACGCCGCTGCGGCAATAGACGAATATATCAAGGGAAAATAACGGAATTTAACGGCAAAGCGGCGGATGCGGATATGCGTGCGCCGTTTTATTTTCGGGTTATGAAAATGTATTGTTTAATTATGTTGAAAAAGGGGTGCAAAAATTTTCGCCGCATAGTATAATGTGGATAACCAAATAATGCAAAAGGAGCGCACTATGGAACAAGACGTAAACAGGCAAAGCGTTCGCTATCTGTCCTTGATGGCGAGGGAGTATCCGACGATACAGGCGGTAAGCTCTGAAATTATCAACCTTCAGGCTATATGCAATCTGCCCAAATCCACGGAACACTTTATGAGCGACATTCACGGCGAGCATGAAGCGTTTCTGCATATCATAAACAACGCATCCGGAGCAATAAGGGATAAAATCGAGCTTGTTTTCGGAAATCAGCTCGGGGAGTCGGAGCGCAGAGCACTCGCCGCACTCATATACTATCCCGAGCAAAAGATTGACCAGATCCGTGCCGCCGGAGAGAACATGGCGGATTGGTACAATGTAACGCTGCACCGCCTTATAGCCGTGTGCCGTGCCGTAACGTCCAAATATTCCCGTTCAAAGGTCAGAAAGGCGCTCCCGAAGGACTTTGCGTATGTAATCGACGAGCTTATGCATACCCATTACGTCGAGCGTGACAAGGAAAGATATTACGAAAAGATAATCTCGAGCATAATCGACCTTGACAGGGCGGAGGCGTTCATAATCGCATTGACCGCATTGATAAAGAGAATGGCGGTCGATCATCTGCATATCGTGGGCGATATTTTCGACAGAGGGCCGCATGCAGACGTTATCCTCGAAACGCTGCGCACGCATCACAGCATAGATATACAGTGGGGTAACCACGATGTGATGTGGATGGGCGCCGCCTCGGGAAGCAAGCTCTGCGTTGCCACCGCCATCAAAAACTGCGTCCAGTACGACAACCTTGATATGCTTGAAAACGCATACGGCATAAACATTCTGCCGCTTGCGCTCTTTGCCAACGAGCAGTACGCCGACAACGACTGCTCCGTTTTCACGCCGAGAAATTTGCCGCATGAACGCTATATGCCCAAGGATATGAGCCTGTATGCGAGAATGCACAAGGCTATCTGCGTCATAATGTTTAAGCTTGAGGGACAGCTTATACAAAGGCGCCCCGAGTACGATATGAAGGACAGGGATATGCTCTCGAGGATAGACTATTCAGACATGAGCATAAACATAAACGGTGAAAAGCATATGCTCAGGGATGGAGTGTTCCCGACCATAGATCCCGCTGACCCCAACCGCCTTACCGAGCCGGAGCAGCAGCTTATCGACCAGCTTACCGATGCGTTTATCAACAGCAACAAGCTGCAGGATCATATCCGCTTCCTGTATTCGGTGGGTAGTATATATAACTGCTACAACGGCAATCTCATGTTCCACGGCTGTATCCCCTGCAATGACGACGGCAGCTTTATGGAGTTCGACTGCGACGGACAGAAGCTTTCGGGCAGGCAGTACCTCGATTTTGCAGAGCAGCTTGCAAGAAAGGCTTTCTACGCCAAGGAGGGCACCGAGGAGAAGGAGATCGGCAGAGATTTCATGTGGTTCCTGTGGAGCGGAAGAAACTCCCCGATTTTCGGCAGAAAACAGATAACCACGTTCGAACGTGCGCTTGTTGCGGATAAGGCAACGCACAAGGAACCGAAGAATGCGTTCTACAAATATTGCGACGATGAGGAATTTGCGCTGAAGGTGCTTGACCACTTCGGTCTGCATGAATCGTATTCCACGATAGTGAACGGACATATACCCGTGAAGGCGAAGGAGGGCGAGGGTCCCCAGAAGGCGAACGGACGAAGGGTCGTTATCGACGGCGGCTTCTGCAAGGCGTACCAGTCACAGACGGGCATAGCGGGCTATACGATGTTCTTCAATTCACAGCGTATAAGGATAGTGGAACACCAGCCCTACAACGGCGAACTGCATTTTATCGACAGCGATATTCAGTCACAGGACGTCCATGTGAAGGTGCTTCCCAACAGGCTTCTTGTCGGCGATACGGACACGGGCCGCGAGCTGAAGGAAAGGATAGCGGACCTCAAAGGGCTCTTGGAAGCTTACAGACGGGGAATCATAAAAGAGGCGAAATAGCCGTCTTGACTGCACCGTGAGATGGTGATACGATAGCAACAACAATAGTCGGAAATTGTACCGATATATACTTTTGGAGGGAATAAAAAATGTCACTTAGCAAGGATGCAGGCTTTGCAACAAAGCAAATTCATGCAGCAGGCGTAACCGTACCCGGAATCAATCCGCTGGCAACGCCTATTTTCCAGACCTCGACCTTCGTGTTTGACAACACCCGGCAGGGTGCGAACCGCTTCAAGGGCGAGGAAAGCGGATACATATATACCCGTTTGGGCAACCCTAACAGCAACCAGGTCGGTGCAAAGCTTGCCGCACTCGAAGGCGCTGAAGCGGGCATGGTAATGGGCTCCGGCATGGGAGCGATCACCACGGTGATATGGAGCGCACTTAAGAGCGGAGATCACATGCTTGCCGACGATTCGCTTTACGGCTGCACCTTCGCCTATTTCACGCACGGACTTACCCAGTACGGGATCGAAGTAACGCTGGTTGACTTCAGGAACGTGGAGGCTGTAAAGGCTGCGCTTCGCCCCAATACCAAGGTCGTCTATTTCGAGAGCATGACCAATCCCAACCTCAAGGTAATAGACATTGAGCTTATTTCAAAGACCGCACACGAGTATAATTCCGACATCAAGGTCATCGTTGACAATACCTTCTGTACGCCTTACCTTTCCCGTCCTCTCGAGCACGGTGCGGACGTCGTTGTGCATTCGGCAACGAAGTACCTCAACGGCCATGGCGACGTTATCGCAGGCATGGCGGCAGGCTCTGCCGAGTTCATAGGCCGCTGCAATATGTTCGGTCTTAAGGACATGACGGGCGCAGTTATCGGTCCGTTCGAGGCATTCCTTATCAACAGGGGCATGAAAACGCTCGATATCAGGGTTAAAAAGCATTGCGAAAATGCAATGGAGGTTGCGAGGTATCTTGAATCCAACCCGAAGGTAAAGTTTGTATCCTATCCGGGACTCGAATCGCACCCCCAGCATGACGTTGCCAAAAAGCAGATGGAAAACGGCTTCGGCGGCATCATTGCCTTCGAGCTGAACGCCTCCAAAGAGGATAGCGAGCGTTTCATCAATTCGCTTTCGCTTTGCGCCCTTGCGGTCAGCCTCGGCGACGCCGAAACTCTCATCGAGCATCCGGCTTCCATGACTCACAGCACCTATACCCCCGAAGCGCTTGCGGAGGCGGGAATATCCGATTCCCTTATCCGCATCAGCGTAGGTCTTGAGGATGCAAAGGATATAATTGCGGACCTCGAAAAGGGGCTTGAACTGATAAAATAACAGCTATTCGGAGCTTACATGAACCGGCGGCGCAGCATAAAGCTGCGCCGTTTTTTTGGTGCCCACTTGCAAAGCCGAGTAATATTCCCGGGAAAGACCGACAATAATAACAAAAATTACTAAGGAGCAAGTTATGGTTGCGGTTATTATTGCGGCGGTTGTCGTTTTTATATCTGCGGCGGCGATGGTGCCGATACGGATCGGGATAGACGTTAAAATACGTGGTCTTTGTGTAAATATCGCAATAACGGTTTCATATCTGCTCGGGCTTGTCGGCACGACGGTAACGGGAAAAATACGGTTGTCTGCGGCGGAGGGACTGAGGATAACGCAGGAAAATAAAAAGGGAGAGCGCAAACAGCTTTTTCCGAGAGAAACAAAAAAGAAAAAGAAGCGTACGGTTTTCAAAAAGGTTTCTGTGCATCTTGATAAACTGCATTTGAGACGGATAGAGGTCAGCGGCAGCTTCGGCCTTGAAAACGATGCGTATAACACCGTGATGCTTACGGGTGCGGCGGATATAGCGGTGCATGCGCTTTTCAGGATGCTTGCAATGCGGCGGCGGAGCAAGGGCTGCGTTATGAAGGCGAGCATTGAGCCGGAGTTTCGCAAAAATGCGTTCAGGCTAAATTTGGAAGGAATATTAGAGGTGTTTCCATACCAAATTATTACTGCATTCTTTAGAAAAAAAGAAAAGACAGGAGAGAAAGAAAATGCACCCGATAGAAAACATTATGCAAACCTCAATGGAGCAGATTAAGGACATGGTGGATGTAAACACCATCGTCGGAACCCCCGTAATAACCGCAGACGGTACGATGATACTGCCGGTTTCAAAGGTGTCGCTCGGCTTTATGGCCGGCGGCGGCGAGTATAAGGGCGGCGGCCAAACCTCGGTGAAACGATCGGGCGAAGAGCTCGACAAAACGGAAAAGTATCCGTTTATCGGGACGGCAGTTGCAGGAATGAGCCTTACACCGAAGGCGTTCGTGTCGGTTACCCCGTCCGGCGTAAGGGTTATGCCGGTGGAGTGCGGCAACGTGCTTGACAGGGTGGTGGATTTGATACCCGAGGTTATAACGGGAATAAAAAACACCCTGACCGAGCTTTGCGCCGGCAGGCGGGAAAATGCACAAGAAGGAAATTCGTAACATGGGCTTTTTCAAGAGGATTGCGTCGGTATTGCTGGCGGCGGCACTGCTTGCTGCACCGGGCTTTGCATACGCGGACGGTGCGCCGGACATAAGCTCGAGAGGAGCGGTCGTAATCGAGCAGACGAGCGGCAAGGTACTTTGGGGCAAAAACGCCCATGAAAGACTGCCTATGGCAAGCACGACAAAGATAATGACCGCACTCGTTGCGATTGAAAATTCATCGCTTGACGAGATAGTTACGGTACCGTCCGAGGCGTACGGCACGGAGGGGTCGAGCATGTATCTTGCGCTTGGGGAAAAGGTATCCATAAAGGATCTGCTGTATGGTCTGATGCTTTCCTCGGGCAACGATGCGGCGGTTGCAATCGCCGTTCACGTGGGTAAAAGCGTGGAGGGCTTTGCAAATATGATGAACGAGCGTGCAAGGGGATTGGGGCTTGTAAACACACACTTTGTCACTCCGAACGGTCTGCACGACGATGAGCACTATACAACCGCCTATGAGCTTGCGCTCATCGCAAGGGAGGCGATGAACAACGAAACTTTCAGAAAAATTGTTTCAACGGTGTATTACAGTACGGAGACGGGAAACTCCGTAAGATACCTTAAAAACAAGAACAAGCTGCTTTGGCAGTATGAGGGTGCGACGGGCATAAAGACGGGCTATACGAAGGCGGCGGGCAAATGCCTTGTGTTTTCGGCTGACAAGGGCGGCATGGAAACCGTCGGTGTGGTGCTGAACTCGGGAAACATATTTGTCGATTCGGCGAACCTACTGAATCATGCGCACGAAAATTACCAAATGCAGACGTTTGTAAGCCGGGGGGACGTGCTTGCGAGAGTGCGGGTCAGCGGAAGCGGTAAAAAACTGTTGGCATTGACGGTAAATGAGGATATAATATTACCGGTGTGTTCCTATCAAGACAGCAGGTACGAAACACGGGTGCTGCTCGATACGGGCGTATCGGCGCCGATATATACGGGCGATGTTCTCGGATATGTGGAGCTTTACGACGGTACGATGCTGATCTGCAGGGCTGAGCTTACCGCTGCGGAGGATGCGCCGAAATACGAACTGGCGGATTATCTCGATATTTTGTTCAATATCTGGTAAAAGCCGCCCGAAGGCGGAAGAATGAGACTTCAAAAGTATATGGCGGATGCAGGAGTGGCGTCGAGGAGAGCCTGCGAGGAGCTGATACGGCAGGGCAGGGTAAAGGTAAACGGCTGCACTGCGTCCGTCGGCATGAGCGTTGAAAACGGCGACACTGTAGAGGTTGACGGTAAAACCGTATCCTATACAGAGGAAAAGGTGATTTTGATGCTTTACAAGCCTCTCGGGGTTATATGCACCATGGAAGACCCTCAGGGAAGAAAGACGATAGCTGAGGTATTTAAGGATATACCGTACAGAGTGTATAACGTCGGGAGGCTCGACATCAACTCGGAAGGTCTGCTCCTTGTCACGAACGACGGGGATTTGGCATACAGGCTGATGCACCCGAAGTACATGATAAACAAAACCTATTTTGTGGTATGCGACGGGCAGGTTTCGCCCTCTGAAAGAGAACATCTGCAAAAAGGCGTGCTGCTTGAGGACGGAATGACCGCACCGGCAAGGGTGGAGAAGGTGAATTATAATCCCAAAACAGGACGAAGCTCCCTGTACATAACCATACACGAGGGCAAAAACAGGCAGGTGCGCAGAATGTTGGCGGCGATAGGGCATAATACCCTGCGCCTGAAAAGGGTTGGTTTCGGCGGTCTGACTTTGGGGAAGCTCCGACCGGGGGAATGGAGAAAACTGACCGGCGATGAGATTTATATGCTCAACAAGGCGGTCGGTGAAATAAAATAAACGATTAAAAGTAATTATACGGGTGATAACCAAATATATTTTAAATTGGCGATTTTGTTGCAGGAAAAAGGCGAAGTATATGGAATAAATATAAATGGGTTGGGATTTCATATCGCAGCTAAAGTATTTATGGAGGTAATCTTTGCATGGACTTGAGCGTTTGTCCTTGTAGTATCAGCCCCGGGTATGTCGTTCTAATGGGTATGGGCGTTGTATTTGTCGGGCTGTTTGTTTTGGTGCTTGTGATCGGTGTTATGGGCCTTATTCTCAGGGGCGGCAGAGGAAATAAAAATAAAGAAGCTGCCTCCGCCGAGTCGGTGACTTCCGTACCCGCTGCCGATACACAGGATATTATGGACACCGCCGAGAGGCAGCAGGTCGTTGCGGCCGTAAGCGCAGCAATAGCAGCCTATATGGGCGCAAAGGATATGTCCGGTTTACGCATACGCTCGATAAAGCGTATCTAAGCCGGTTTGTTTTATACAATCAAATAATCTGGAGGAACTCAAATGCGTAAGTTTGTTGTCAATGTTAACGGTTCAAAGTATGAAATTGAAGTTGATGAAATAAGCGTGGGCGAAGCGGCGGCAACCGCTGTCAAGTCCGAGTCTGTAAAACCTGCGCAGCCCGTTGAAGCGCCCAAACAGACGGCTGCTCCCGTCGTTTCGGCAGGAAACGGAACCAAAATAGAATCTCCCATGCCCGGAACCATACTTGCCGTCAACAAAAAGGCAGGCGACACGGTAAAGGCGGGCGATGCAATAATAATTCTTGAGGCCATGAAGATGGAGAACGAGATACTTGCTCCTATAGACGGAAAGATCATTGACATCAGGGTTCAAAAAGGAGCCACGGTCGAATCCGGCGAGCTGCTTGCGATAATAGCATAATGAATCGGGTGGCATTATGGAAGGATTTATTGACGTATTGAAGAATTTCATAGGCCAGATGGGATTCGCCCAAATAGGCGAAGATTGGAAAGTATTGATCATGATGGCGCTGGCATGCGTGCTTCTGTACGCCGCTATCGTCAAAAAATGGGAACCGATGCTTCTCCTTCCCATAGCCTTTGGAATGCTGCTTACCAACCTGCCGGGTGCAGAGCTTTTTCACCCCGAGTTTTATGCCGGCGGACACGTTGACTGGAAAGCGTTCAGCGAGGGCGCCAATTTCATAGATTATCTGTACCTCGGCGTAAAGCTTGGCATATATCCGTCGCTTATATTCCTTGGCGTTGGCGCTATGACCGACTTCGGTCCGCTTATCGCAAATCCGAAGAGCCTGTTCCTCGGCGCTGCGGCGCAGTTCGGAATATTCTTTGCGTTTATCGGAGCGATGCTGCTCAAGTATGTCGGCATCGACTTTACCGAAGCGCAGGCGGCTTCGATCGGTATCATCGGCGGTGCGGACGGACCGACCGCAATTTATCTTACGAGTATGCTTGCTCCGGAGCTTTTGGGGCCGATAGCGGTCGCAGCGTATTCGTATATGGCGCTTGTACCGGTCATCCAACCCCCGATAATGAGGTGGCTTACCACCAAGAAGGAACGCTGCATCATTATGGAACAGCTTCGTCCCGTTTCAAAAACCGAGAAGATAATTTTCCCGATAGTTGTAACGATATTCGTTGCGCTGCTCGTGCCTTCTGCGGCGGCATTGATCGGAATGCTGATGCTCGGCAACCTCCTGAGGGAATGCGGAGTGGTTGACAGACTTTCCAAGACCGCGCAAAACGAGCTTATCAATATCGTCACCATATTCCTCGGGATCTCCGTAGGCGCCACCGCAACGGCGGAGGCATTCCTGTCAAGGCAGACGCTGGGCATATTTGCGATGGGCGTACTTGCTTTTGCGTTCGGAACCGCAAGCGGCGTGCTGTTTGGCAAGCTGATGAACCTGATTTCCGGCGGAAAGATAAATCCGCTTATCGGTGCGGCGGGCGTTTCGGCCGTGCCTATGGCGGCAAGGGTTGCGCAGACCGTAGGACAGAAGGAGAATCCCAGAAACTTCCTGCTTATGCACGCAATGGGACCGAACGTGGCCGGAGTTATCGGCTCTGCGATTGCCGCAGGCGTTTTGCTTGCATTGTTCGGCTGATGATTGAGACGACCTTTTGATGAAAGGAGATGATCGGTATGACCAAATTGATGATAACCGATACTATATTGAGGGATGCGCACCAGTCGCAGGCTGCGACCCGTATGCGCATAGAGGAAATGCTTCCCGCCTGCGAAATGCTCGACAGCATCGGCTACTGGTCGCTTGAATGCTGGGGCGGAGCAACGTTTGACAGCTGTTTGAGATTCCTGAACGAGGATCCGTGGGAAAGGCTCAGAAAGCTCAAAAAAGCGCTTCCCAAAACGAAGCTGCAGATGCTATTCAGAGGGCAGAACATACTCGGATACAAGCATTACGCCGACGATATAGTTGAAAAGTTCTGCCGCAGTGCGATTGAAAACGGCATAGAGGTCATGCGTATATTTGATGCGCTGAACGATGTCAGAAATCTCGAGGCGGCGATAAAGTACACCAAAAAGTACGGCGGTATATGTGAGCCTGCGATAAGCTACACGGTAAGCCCCGTGCACAACGAGGACTACTTTGTAAAGCTCGCCAAGGAGCTTGAGCAAATGGGCGCAGACGTCATCTGCATAAAGGATATGGCAAACCTGCTTCTGCCGTATGATGCGTACTCTTTGGTTAAGCGTCTGAAGAGTGAGGTAAGCGTACCGATACATCTGCATACGCATAACACGGCCGGTACGGGCGACATGACCTACCTTATGGCCGCACAGGCGGGCGTTGACATCGTTGACTGTGCGTTGTCGGCAATGGGCAACGGCACGGCACAGCCGGCAACGGAGCCCCTCGTTGCAACGCTCAAGGGAACGGACAGGGATACCGGCATAGACCTCGGTGAGCTTGCAAAGGCTTCGAGGTATTTCCTGAAGGTATCCGAGCGGCTTAAGGCGGACGGATTCATCTCGGACAAGTCGCTCAAGGTCGATACCAACATATTGATGTATCAGGTTCCGGGCGGAATGCTTTCAAACCTCGTTTCACAGCTTAAGCAGGCGAATGCCGAGGATAAATATTACGAGGTTCTCGAGGAGATACCGAGGGTAAGGAAGGATTTCGGTTATCCGCCGCTCGTAACTCCCACAAGTCAGATCGTCGGAACGCAGGCGGTACTCAATGTTATTAGCGGACAGCGCTACAAGATGTTCACTAAGGAGTCGAAGGCTGTGCTTGCCGGCGAATACGGCAGACTGCCCGCACCCGTCAATGAGGAAGTGCGTAAAATGGCGATCGGGGACAAGGAGCCTATTACCTGCCGTCCTGCCGATCTGCTCGCTCCCGAGTTTGAAAAGTGCAGAGAAGAAGCCGGTGAACACGCAAGGAACGATGAGGATGTTCTGAGCTACGCCCTTTTCCCGCAGGTCGCAATGAAGTTCTTCGAGACTCGTGAGGAGAACGAGAGAAAGACGGCGGAGGAAAACGCATCGTTGGAAACAAACGGGATAACGACAATATTCGTTGATGATATGACCGCAAACTGAAAGTGAAGCTAAAGGGCCGCCCCAAAAAATGGGCGGCTTTTTGTATTCCCATGAAATATTCGCCGTATTTGACACGCAACTCAGCTTATGCTAAAATATGATGTGCTTTTATCGAATGTTCGGTGAAAGGGCAATAATTTATGTTAGGAGAGGATGGATGTATGAACATGGAAACCAACCCTGAAAAGGCTAAATTGAACATCAAGGATATATTTTCACGTGTCAGGACATACTTTGCATCCTTGCGGTGTAAGCTCAAGGGCTTATTTATCTCGCTAAAACCCAAGCTCTCCGATGCAAAAAAGGGACTGACCGAGAGCATAAAGGAATTTCATTCGGTGGACGCTGAGGGAAACGAGGCTTCGAAAGGCAAGAAAGCCTTCTATGCAGGAATGAGCATAGGTCTTGCTGCATTGCTGCTCGCATCGTCAGTATTCTTCGGAGTGGTTGTTTCGGCTCCGGATTCGGGAATGAGCGTAACCGTAAACGCCGATGGGCGGACTGCGGAATACAGAACGTCCGAGATGAGCGTCTTTGAATTTCTGAATACGGTTGGCGTTGAATTGAAAGAGGGCGATGAGGTTTTTGCGGAGTATCGGGCTATTTCCGCTTTTGACAGCGAGCAGGAGACCGATGCACCAAAGACCGTGAAAACGATGCTTTCCGAGGATATGGATCTGCAAAACGGAATGCACATTGAGGTCAAACGTGCGTTTCCGGTCGCCATTGCACACATGGATACGGTGGACGTCATTAACGTGACGGGCGGAACCGTAGGCAATGCCCTTGAAAAAGCAGGCGTCAGATATGACGTTTGCGACGAGCTTTCGCACAGGTCGTTCGAGGATCTGACCGCAGGGATGCGAATAGAGTATGCCGATGTGAATATACGGTACGACACCTCGTACAAGGTTTTAAACTACAACGAAGTCACCATCAACGACGACAGTATGTATGAGGGAAACACGGTATTGGAGCAGGAGGGCAGCGACGGCGAAAAGCAAATAACCCAGCGTGTTATAGTTAAAAACGGCATAGAGGTCAGCCGTGAGGTCGTTGACCAGGTGGTCATAACGCCCGCAATCGACGAGGTAATGAGGGTTGGAACGAAAATACGCTACCAAACCAACTATGTCGGCGAGTGGAGAAGATGGAGAAAAGCTCCCACAGACGATATGATAGCCGACGTTATGTACGTTGAGTGTACGGCCTATACGCATACGGGCAACAGAACGGCAATGGGAACGTGGCCGGATCTTGGCACGATCGCAATAAATCCTCGGTTTATTTCCTACTATTCAAAGCTCTACGTGCCGGGCTACGGCTATGGCACGGCTCTCGATACGGGCGCATTCAGACTTTACGAAGACGGAAACAAAAACCAGATAGACCTGTTTTTCAACACGAGAAAGGAATGCATACGCTGGGGCAGAAAACGCCAGTTCAAGATCTACATACTCAAATCAAGCGTGTATGTACCGAGAAGCTGATATGGCAACCTTACTTGAATTGACGAAAGGGAAGCTCGCTGCGTGGGAGCATTTGCCCAACAAGGCTCTGGGACAAAACTTCCTTATTGACGGGGCGCAGCTTGACGTCATTGCGGGACTGCCTGTTTTTGAGGGGAAAACCGTACTTGAGATAGGTGCGGGGCTTGGAACCCTAACGCAGGCATTGTCACGAAAAGCCAAGCGTGTAATTGCGGTAGAGGTGGATAAAAGCCTTGAGCCGGCGCTGAGGGAGCTTTGCATACAATGTAAAAACGCAGAGCTGATAATGGCGGACTTTATGGACCTGGATATAGACGGTCTTGCGCTTCTTTCCGATGAGAAAGAAATATGCGTCGCAGGAAATCTGCCGTATTATATTACAACGCCGATTTGCATGAAGCTGCTCAGAAGCAGGCTGAATATAGCTTCGATGGTGCTGATGGTTCAGCAGGAGGCCGCCGAAAGGTTCTTTGCAAAGCCGTCATCGAAGGTTTACGGACCGCTTACGGTGCTTGCGAATGCAAAATATCGGACAGAGCGTATTGCGGAGCTTTCGCCGCAGTCATATTATCCGCAGCCGACGGTCCACTCGTCCGTAGTGCTTTTGCAAAAGCTCGACAGAGTGTGCGGCGCAGGCTTGGACGGACTGCTGAAGGAGGCGTTTTCGAACAGGCGAAAGACCTTGGTGAACAACCTAAAGGGCAGCTATGGCAAGGAAAGTATAATTTCCGCTTTGTCCGAGCTCGGCAGGGATGAAAATGTTCGTGCGGAGGCTCTCGGAGTGGAGGAGTTTATGCGTCTGAGCAGTATATTAAAGCAGCATAAAGCTGAAGGAGATACACGGTAATGAAAAAAAGTTTTGTAATTGCATTGACTGCGATAATTTGTTGCATGCTTGTGTTTTCGGCAATCGCCTGCGATGCGAAAAGGCCTGCGGACAAGGTGGTTATCGAGAACACCCATGCTCAGGGGAGTGCGGAATATGCGATAATTGCCGGCATTCAGGCGTTCAAGGATCTTGATGCGGCCGGAATAGGCAGATACTTCATAGATATGGGACTTGAATCGGAAGAAGGCGTAAGCGCTTTCGGTGACATTCCCCAAAAGGGAAGCGTTGATGAGCGCATAGCGAGCGCAATGTATGCACGTCTGGATTGCAGCATCGAGTCGATAAGCTATGACGATGATAACAATGCCACTGCGACCTTAAAGTTCACGGGCGTTGATTCCGGTGCGGCGTTTGAACAGTACGTTCTCGCCCAGTACGACAGCGGCAGCAGCATGAACGAGGATGAGCTTATTGCTCTTTGGGAAAGCATCTATTTTGATCCCGAAATAGAGATGTTCACGATGACGGGTGACGTTAAGCTCAAGCTCGTTGACGGAAGCTGGAAGGTCGTTGCCGATGAGGACTTTACGTATTTGCTGATGGGCCGTGTGCCGAGCGAGGAAAACGAATAAGGCAGGAATGCTTTGCAAGTAAATGCTCCGCCTGTGGTGTTGTCACGGGCGGTTTATTTATTCGAGAGCAATTACTTGGCTGATGGCGGAATGCTTGATTTTTATGCTTTTCGGTGCTATACTGCATACCAACATTTATTGAGGAGAGGCTGTAATGGATACTTCCGTGAACTATGAGGAGCTTTTGGAGCTTACCGTGTCGCTTGCTGCTCGTTTGCAGAAAAGCGGTGCGGAAACATACCGTGTGGAGGAAACGATAGTTCGCACCGTTGGGGCATACGGTGTTGAAAAAGTGGATGCCTTTGTTATACCCGGAAGTATTTTTGGCAGCCTTGAAACCGACGATGGGCAGGTATATACGAAGATCCGCAGGATACAGAACAGCGACACCTCCATAGATGGCATAGAACGCTACAGCGCACTGTGCAGAAGGCTGTGCAGAGAAACTCCTCCTATACGGGAGGCGAAAAAACTGCTTGCGGAAACGGATGCCTCCGTTCGCACGTATAACCTTTTTATCTACTATCTTGCCGACTTTATTCTTGCCGCAGGATTTGCCATATTCTTCAAGGGGACCATAATGGATGCGCTGAGCGCAGGTATTTGCGGTGTTGCAACCGGATTTTTCATGCGCCTCATGGGTTTTTTGAATGCAAATACGTTTTTTAAGACGTTTGCGGGCGGATTCATTATCGCTTTCAGCGCCTACGGACTTGCCGCAATCGGAATATGCGACAATGCGGACGTTGCGTCGATCGGTACTATGATGATGCTCGTTCCCGGTTTTTTGTTCACAAACAGCCTGCGTGACATAATTTACGGAGACACGATGTCGGGTGTAAACCGACTCGTTCAGGTGCTGATAATCGCCGTTGCACTCGTTGTCGGAACGGGTACGGCGGTCAGCCTGACAAGACACCTGTGGGGAGCGATACCGGGAAGCGAAAACCTTGTGGAGCATGGCTTGGCGGTTGAATGTGCTGCGGGCATGATTGGATCGCTCGGCTACAGCCTTATGATAAACACCCACGGCAAAGGTCTTATACATTGTATGTTCGGAAGTGTGATCGCCAGCTTTGTATGCAGCACCTGCATACGCCTCGGTCTGCCCGAACCGGCGAGCTACTTCATTGCTGCCGGAATAAGTGCATTTTATGCTGAAATTGTGGCGAGAATACGCAAGCACCCAGCGACATCATACCTCATGGCGGCGCTTGTTCCGCTTATACCGGGTGCCGGCATATACTACACGATGAATTTCATCGCCGCAAATCAAGGCGCAGAGGCGTGGAGCAAAGGGCTGGCGACGGCGGCGATCTCCGGCGCAATGGCGGTGGGAGTGCTGTTTGTATCCACGGGCTTCAGAATGTGGGGAGAGTATAAGAGAAGGCGAGCCGTAGAGAAGACTAAAAAAGCAGAATAAAGCATAATAAAAACGGGAGGAGCAAAAGCGGCTTCTCCCGAGTTTTATTGTTACTGTACGCTATGCGTTTGTTGGCGAGGCGGATGGTGCATCGGCTTTGGTGACGTTCTTTGCTTTGCGGTGCCTGAGCCTGATGTAAAGCTCTCTTGCGGTCTTTACATCATCGTCGCCGATCACGGCCTGCAGATCGTAGCGTGCCTTGATGTAAAGCCTGTGCAGCTTTTTGCTGCTTGCAGGGTCATAGCCGTTATTTATAAGTGCATTGAACATCTCCGTGCTGGTCCACGCCGGGGATACGAATACACCGTCGTTTGTAAGGCAGGAAACTATTTTCTTGAAATAGCGCCTGACCTTTTGCTCATTGGTGGGGAAAAGGATGGAGCGAAGGTCGGTCGTGGGCGCATGGGCGGCTTCGTCCGCAGAGGTTTTTTCCCATGCGGGCATCTGCCTGCGGCGCTTCAGCCTCGACCGTCGCACGAACACTATTGCGCCGAGGGTTATGATGATTGCTGCGGCAACGAGTATAATGAGCCATTTTGGCGTGGGATCGTCATCCTCAAAGGTTTTTCTGATGAACAGGCTCGGCTCCTTTATTCCAAGGCTGCTTAACCATTCTTCATCAAGCTCCCATTGGTTATAATGCTCGAAATACTCGATTATGCTTTCGGTGCGCTCAGGCTTTTGGTATTTCGGGTTTTTGAGGTTATTATACGTTACGTAGCGATCGTGCAGATCGACGGAAATCAGATCCGTAAACGCATTGCCCGTCACACCGAGTATGTTTAGCAGCGTTGTGAGAAATGTGCTGAGAATAAGGCCGAACGTACAGCCTGCGGCGACGATTATTCCGTTTACGATTTGATATCTGCGCTTGAGATATACCGAGGGATCCTGCCTCAGTGTACGCATAAGCAATATGCCGGACAGGAGCAGCGTGAGCATAAACGGGAGGGTAAGCTGCTCTGCATACAGACTGCCGGGATACAGGATCGAAGCGATGCAAAGCACCGTTGCGATTATGAATGCCTTTACAAAAAAGCTTCTGAATACGCCCTGAGAGGAAACGAAGTTGTTGCGAAGCACCGTGCTGATAAGTATTACCGTCGGCGGAACAAGGCAGAACAGATCGCCTATCCAATAATCGTCGGAATAGCCGTAGTGTACAAACAACCCAAAGCACAGCCCGAGTCCGAGCAGGGGAAGCAGACTCAGCAGCTTTTTGCCGGTCTTGGAGCGAAGGACGTAGCAGCCGTAAGCGATGGCCACGGTTATTAAAAACGGAATGAACGGGGGCGATTTAAGCTCAAACGCCACCGAGGCTATATAGCCGCTCAGCATAAAATAGAGCGAAAACTGTGAAATAAGCCTTGAAATTACTATGAGTGTCAATTTGCAACCTCCTGTCTGCCGCCGTTTCGGTTATAGCGGCATGACCTTGCTTTGCTGCATACGTCTGTAATCCTTGCGGATAAGCGCATACAGCTCCTTTGCACGTCTTGTTTGGGCGGCACTGCAGCCGTGTCCGTAGCGTGCGGCTATGTAGAGCGTGTGAAGCTCCAAAACGGCGTCCGCATCCAAGCGGGAGATTACGCAGTAATGCGCCATATCGGAGCTTGTCATGGTGTTTTTGAGCTGAGTCGGGTCATGGAACGCCAGAAGCACAGCCTGTTTGAAAAGCTGACGAACCTTGCTCTCGTTGCTCATGGAAAAGCCCTTGAATATCCTTGAAAGCAGTCCCGAGACCACGCCTGTACCTACGTGGCTCATATCGTCTATGGTACTCCTTGTTTCGGCGGTCAAGTCGCCGTTTGCTTCCCTGCTTCGGCGTCTTGTAAATATAAACAGTATTATCCCCACTATTGCGAACACCGCCAGCGACAGCAGTATCAGCATAAATGGGGACAGTTCGCCGCCGTAGGTGCCAAAGTCCTTTTCCTGATACAGGCTTTCGGAGTCGCCGGGCATTACGGCTTGCGCATCATTGCTGTCGGGCGTAGGCTGTGTCTGCTGATTGCCGCTTTGTGCAGGTCGGCGAATATCCGCAATATTGCCGAGCATTTCCTTTACGGACTCGCCGCAATCGTCAAGCAGCACGGAAAACAGCTTTTTCATGGGCGTAAGTATCAGCCGGAGCAGGGTGCTTCCGAAAAAGCCGAGCACGCAGGTCACGAGTGCTATCGAGATGTTCAGCAGCTGATAGCGAACGGTATCGGCGACCTTCTCGGACTGCCTGAGCGCCCTCAAAAGGCATATTCCGCTTACGAGCATCACAAGGTAGTACGGCCATGTGAGCTCCTCGGCGGTAAGAGAGCCGGGGATGAACTGCGATACCAAGCAGATGAGCGTCACCACCACGACAGCTCTCGTTGTAAATGTGCGTTGGTCATGATAATTTGCAACGTAGTCCTGCTTTTTTATTCTCAAAAACAGGAAAACGGTCGCAGGTATTACACAAATAATGTCGGCGGCAAGCATTGTCCCGTTGCTCCATTCGGTGAAGAAAACTATGCAGAAAGCAACAGGTATGAGTGCCAAAAAACGAAGCTGCGGCTTGCCGCTTATGCGGCCGAGCTTATAGCATAAAAGTCCCGAAAAAGCGTATATGAAAAAGGAGTGCAGCATGGGGGAGGTCAGCTTCCCGAAAAGGGAGGCAACATATCCGCCCACGATGAAGAATATCGAAAGGTAGAACATGCAGTCAAGCAGCACTATGGATATCATAAACGCTCTCCTTTCTTAAATCTCGAGGCTGCAGGTTTCTATTACGGCGACCTCCGTGCCTGACAGGAGCTTAAGACGCTCAACGGCGGGCATCTGCGCAGGGGTGATCTGCGGAGTGATGATTATGTGTGAACGTCCCTGCTGTGCGTGGGCGGCGGCCTTTGACAGCGACGCCGCAAATGACTCCTCCGCAACGTGGGTGGCACGTCCCAAACCCTCGAGAATTGCATTGAGATGGTTTTGCCCCATGCCGTCAACCGCATCGGGCCAGATCTTCTCCGAGCCCACAGCCCTTGCATTGGTGATGAAGCTGTACTTTATGCCCTTTGAATCCATTAGCTCGCAAACGGTTCTTGCGACGGAATAGCATTTTTCGATCATCATGACCGCATCGTCGCTGGACTGCCTGCCTCTCTTGGTGCGCTGAATCTCCACGTTCAAAATGACGGTGGCGCATGGCTCGATGGTATGGTCAAAGCTTTTCACGTACAGCTCGTCATCGGACTTTGCGCTTCGTATCCAGGAAATGTTTTTCATCGGCTCGGTGCCGGTGTATTCATGGAATCCGATCGTCAGGACGGGGTCCTCATGCAGAAAGCGCCTGACGGAAATATCGCCCATAAAGCCGCCAAGAAGCTTATCAAGCTCTATGCTTTCGGCACGGGTAGGCGTTACGATGACCTCCTTGAAGAACTTAAATTCCTTCGTCTTTTGTTTAAAACCGAGAAAATCTCCGCAGGAAACCGTACTGCCTCTGAAAAGATATCTGCCTCTTTTTTCAAAGCTGATAGCGGTTCTTCGCTCAAGCCGCTGTTTCGGCAGGAGGTAGAGGGTGCTTTTTATCGTGCTGTCCTGACGCTTTACCGAAATCTCGTCCTCACCCTGTCCCAAGCTGCTTACGAGCTTGTCTGCGGCGGTTTCGCTTTGGGCATCGGAATATTCCCTGCCGGTATCGGAGAGCGTGGAGGCGGTGTCCTTGGAGAGCTTAAGCGTATCCGGCACCGTTTCGCATACCTCTACAAATGTTTTGGGCAGCCGTGAACGGTTTTCGAGTACGGTTACAAGATCGAGCGTTTCGTTCGGTTCTACCGGAGTTTTGGAGGGCGTTATCTGATATTGGATCCCATCAACAGCGAATTTGTACGAGATAATCTCGAGTATTATCGCAAGTATTATGACAGATACAACAACTACTAACATTTACATCACTTCCGTCGGTACGGGAACGGAGTCGATTATCTCCGTTATGCGCTTGCTTATGTCCTTGGGTCTTACGCCGCCGACGATGGTTATCCTGTGACCGAGCACGTGCGGTGCAACGTACTTGACATCCTCGGGAAGCACAAAGTCACGGCCGTTGAACGCCGCAATGACCTGCGAAGCCTTATAAAGCGCAATGCCGCCCCTTGTGGAAACGCCGGAGGAGAGCCTTGTATCAAGCCTGGTGGCATTGATTATGTTCATAATGTAGTTTTTAACGTCGTCACAGATGGTGACCTCGTGGAAATTGCTTCGCACATACTCTGTTTCCTCACGGGAAACGACCGTTTCAAGCTCGTCGACTATCTTTGCTGTGGACGGACGTGAGATTACCTCGATCTCCTGCTCCCTCGTCATATAGCCGAGCGAAAGACGCATGAAAAAGCGGTCAACCTGCGCCTCGGGGAGGGGGAAGGTGCCGTAGGACTCGATGGGGTTCTGCGTTGCCATGACCATGAAGGGCTCACTGAGCTTTGTCGTTACGCCGTCAACGGTTATCTGACGCTCCTCCATCGCCTCAAGGAGGCTCGATTGAGTCCTCGGCGTAGCACGGTTGATCTCGTCGGCAAGTATTATATTTGAAAACAGCGGGCCCTGTCTGAACTCGAATTCGCCCGTTTTGCGGTTGTAGAAGTTAATTCCCGTAAGGTCTGCGGGGAGAAGGTCTGGGGTGAACTGTATGCGTTTGAAATCGCCGCCTATCGTCTTTGCAAACGATCTTAGAAGCATCGTCTTACCCGTACCGGGCAGGTCCTCGAGCAAAACGTTGCCCGAGCATACGAAACACGCCAGGACGAGCTCTATGACGTCATCTTTGCCGAGTATAACCTTTGAACAGTTTTCAACCACTTTGTTTCGATATTCAACGAAAGCGTTCACATTCATATTTTTTAATTCCTCCTATGCCGGTTACATAATATTAAATGGTAGTCCTTTTGCCGAATGCTGTCAAGTGGAAAGACCGCCCGTTTTGTTTTATTGTTGTTCGGGCGTCATGGATTGGCTGCATTAAGACGTAGTCGGGGAACGGCTTTACGCTTGCATTGTATGTGTCCGCCGGGTTATAATTAACATAAAGGTGCTGTGCGGAATAAAAATAGCCAAAGCACACGGAAACGGAGAAGAATGGAACCGAAACGACCGAATTATATGTTTATCAATCACTCAAAGTGCGAGTTTTTTCCGTGCCACGAAACGGAGAAGCCGGAGGACTTCAACTGCCTGTTTTGCTATTGCCCACTGTATGCGCTCGGGGACAGGTGCGGCGGAAATTTCGTCTATATCGACGGAGGCATAAAGGATTGCAGCAATTGCCTTATCCCTCACAGCGAGGGCGGCTATGCCTACATTATGAAAATGTTTCCGAAGGTGGCGGAGCTTGCAAAGCGGGATTGACAATATTTTTTTGGGGATTATAATCGAAGCATGATAATCGAAAGGACGATGACAGATGGAAGAATGTACTCATAATTGCGAAACCTGCAGCGCAAACTGCAGCTCGAGGGAAAAACCGAACTTTGCCGCAGACCTGCATCCGATGGCAAGGGTAAAGAAGGTATATGCCGTTGTAAGCGGCAAGGGCGGCGTTGGAAAATCGCTTGTTACCTCGCTTTTGGCGGTTGCCATGCAAAGGCGAGGATACAAGGCGGCGGTATTGGACGCCGATATTACGGGTCCGTCCATCCCAAAGCTGTTTGGAATAACGGGAAAAGCTATGGGAAGCGAGGATGGCCTGTATCCGAATCTCAGTAAAACGGGCATACAGATAATGTCAACAAATCTGCTGCTTGAAAACGATACCGATCCCGTGGTATGGAGAGGTCCTGTCATTGCCGGTATGGTAAAGCAGTTCTGGACGGACGTTATCTGGAACGACGTTGACTTTATGTTTGTCGATATGCCTCCGGGAACGGGCGACGTTCCGCTGACGGTGTTCCAATCGCTCCCCGTACAGGGCATAATCGTTGTAACCTCGCCGCAGGAGCTTGTTTCCATGATCGTGGAAAAGGCGGTCAAAATGGCGAATATGATGAATATCCCCGTGCTCGGGCTTGTGGAGAATATGTCGTACTTTGAGTGTCCCGACTGCAAAAAGCGCCATTCCATATACGGCGAGAGCCATATAGAGGAGGTTGCCGAAAGGTACGGGATCGAAAATGTGGCGAAGCTGCCCATTATGAATCAGCTTGCCTCTATGTGCGACAGGGGACTTATAGAGCTGTTCGGCGGCGACTGGCTTGACCGAATATGCGACAGACTTGAGGAAAACGATACCGATAAAACGCAGGAATAAAGAAAATTGCGGGCGCTGTGAACCACCGGCGCCTGCTTCTTTATAAAAGCGTGTACATACTCATGGACGTGTGCATACTCACTGACGTGTGCATACTCACGGAAAAGGGAAAATGAAAAAGACGAAAACGCAAGTCAATACAGACAGCTTTCCCAAAGAAATAAGGCATCTGTTTAGGGATGCAAATGTGTATGACAGCAGCTGCAGCTCAGATGCGTCGGTTTATTATATCGACACCGGCTACTATGTGAAAACGGGAAGCCTGCACAGTCTTACAGACGAGGCGAAGCTGACAAAGATGTTTTACGAGAGGGGTTTGGGAGTTGAGGTGATCGCCTGCGTTTCGACAGACAGAGATTATCTTGTTACCCGAAGTGCCGTAGGAGAGGATCTCACGCATTACCTTCAAAATCCCGAAAAGCTGTGCGAGCTTCTTGCGTCGTCGCTTTTGAGGCTCCATTCGCAGCCCGTCGGCGATGCACCGGTTTCATCAAGATACCGACGCTATATCGACTCCGCAAACGGCAGCTTTGACGGCGGATGTTATGATGAGTCTGTGCTGACGGATCGCTATACGGTAAAGTCGAAGGAGGAGGCGTGGGCGATCATGCAGGCGAGCAAAAAAATGCTTGCCGCCGATACGCTGATCCACGGCGATGCCTGCCTGCCGAATATAATCCAAAACAACGGCTCCTTCAGCGCCTTTATTGATTTTAATATGTCCGGTGCAGGCGATAAGCATATCGACCTGTATTGGTCGATTTGGTCATTGCGGTACAACCTGAAAACGAGTGCCTATACCGATTTGTTTTTGGATATGTACGGCAGGGGGAATTTTAACGAGGATATGCTTCGGGTTATTGCGGCGTATGAACTGTTCGGATGAGAAACCGAAGATACGGGAAATGACGGAATACATAAAAATAACGCCTGACGACAGCAAACTGTTTTTCAAACTCATGGCGGAGAACTGTCGTGAGGGGGAGGACGGGGCAAATTGCTCAAAGGAAACGGACGAGCTTTGCGAATACGTGTTCGGGAAGCTGACCTTGGGAGAGATCGAGGGGCGCTTTGCCGTTTTGGATGAAGCCGTGGGGTTTGTGCTGTGGGCGGCGGAGGATTCGATATTCTGCGAACTTAAGGGCTTTGCCACGATACTTGAGCTTTGGGTAAAAAAAGAGCATAGGTTAAAGGGCGTCGGAACCGGGCTTGCAGAGTGTGCCGAACGTGAAATCGAAAAGACGTGCGGCGCAGGAGTATATGTTTGCGCCGCATCTTCGGCGGAGGGGTTCTGGAAACGGCTCGGCTATCGCAAAACCGAAGGGACGGTGATGAACGGGCTTAAAATCTTCGCAAAAAGCTTTTAGCATTATGGCTTACCCGCCTATTTAAATGTTATGGAAAATGTAGTATAATACTTCGATAGATAATCGAATGGAGTTTTATATATGCCGGCAAACGATAAATCAAAATCAAATAAAAAAGGCTCGTCATCGAGCGCAAAAAAAACCACCAACAGGAAGGGAAGCGTACCTGTGTCACGGGTGAAAAACGATGCCTGCGGCGTTGCGCTTGTTGCGCTGGGCGTATTTTTATGCCTGAGTCTGTTTATTGACGGTATAGGCTGGCTCGGTGAGGGCTTGCGCTCGCTTATGTTCGGCGTGCTCGGAATAGGGTATTATGCCATGCCGTTCGTGGTGTTCAGCATAGGGCTTTATATGCTTTTGTCGCAGGAGCCGTCCATGAATATGAAAAAGGGTCTGCTTATATTCGGACTGTTCGTGGCGGTGCTGTCGCTGATACATCTGTTTATATGCCCGTTCCTGTCCGAAATAAAGGTGTTTGAGTATTACAAAAAGGCGTATGTGGACGGACAAAGCCATACGGGCGGCGGCGTCACGGGCGCACTTTTGACATACCCCATAACGCTTCTTATCGGAAATGCGGGCGCAATCGTGTTTTTCGTTGCGGCGATTTTGATAATGCTGATCGTGCTTACCAAGTTTTCGATAAAGGATGCGGCCGCAAGAATGGAGCGCAGACGGCGCTTTGAGGCATACGATGCCAAGGAAAGCACCAATCGCAGAAAAGCCTCCGCCGTGTCGTCCATAGAGGAGGATCTGCTCGAGGGCGCGGAGAGACGTGCGGCCCTGAGCAAAAAAGAAGCGGACGACAAGACGGAGAAAGATGCTGAAAATGCGAAGAGCTCGGAAAAAACCCTTGCCGAGGAAATGCGTGTCAGGAAGAAAAACAAGACCAAGGATATAGACGTGCTGCCCGACAGCGGACTGTTTGAAACGGTCGGGAAGAAAGCAAAAGAGGCTGAGAAAGCCGATACTGCATCCATAACCGACGACTACGAGGAACAGGATATAATAATCGAAGGCTATGCAAGCGAAGCAGCTCCGTCAAAAAATGTTGAAAACGCATCCGGCGAGGCGGATGAAAACAGTATAGAGGCGGTTGCAGCGGGCGTGCCGACCGAAATTGCGGAGTATCAGTTCCCCCCGAGGAGCATACTGAAGGTTTCAACCGAACAGCCTCAAAGACCGATGGCGTCAAACGAGGCAAAAGCGAAAAAGCTTCTCGACACGTTGGCGAGCTTTAATATCGAGGCAAGAATCATCAACGTCAGCCAGGGACCCGTAATAACACGTTTTGAGCTTCAGCCCGCACAGGGTATCAGGGTGAGCAGGATAACATCGCTTGCGGATGACATTGCACTTGCGCTGGCGGCTCCGAGGGTGAGGATAGAGGCGCCCATACCCGGCAAGGCGGCGATAGGCGTGGAGGTTCCGAACACCAATACGGCGATGGTGCTGCTTGGCGACGTAATAAAGGAAAGGGATTTTGACAAGTCAAAATCTCCGGCATCGCTCGCACTCGGAAAGGATATTGCGGGAGCGCCGCTTATAGCGGAGATAGATAAAATGCCGCATCTTCTTATCGCCGGACAGACCGGTGCGGGAAAAAGCGTGTGCATAAACAGCATAATAATAAGCATGGTATACAAGGCGACGCCTGCGGAGCTGAGGATGATACTCATAGATCCGAAGGTTGTGGAGCTGAGCGTGTTCTCGACATTGCCGCATCTGATGATGCCCGTCGTTACCGATCCCAAAAAGGCCGCTGGTGCGCTGAAATGGGCGGTGCATGAGATGGAACAGCGCTACAATAAAATGGCGAAGATCGGCGCAAGGGACCTTGCAAGATACAATGCCATGCAGGAAAACGACGAGGATAAGCTGCCGAAGCTGATAATAATCGTCGATGAGCTTGCAGACCTTATGATGGTTGCCGCAAAGGATGTTGAGGACGCCATCTGCCGCATTGCGCAGCTCGGCAGGGCCTGCGGGATACATCTCATAGTTGCCACGCAAAGCCCGAGAACCGATGTTATAACCGGACTTATAAAGGCGAATATCCCGTCGAGGATAGCGTTTGCGGTTTCGTCGGGAATCGACTCGAGGGTAATTTTGGACAGCATGGGAGCTGAAAAATTGCTCGGAAAGGGCGATATGCTGTTCCATGCAAACGGCGCGGGTAAACCGGTAAGGGCGCAGGGCGCATACGTTTCCGATGAAGAGGTCGAGGAGATAACCGACTTTTTCATCAAGCACAGCATCGCCCAAACACAGGACGTAAAAACCATTGACGAAATAATATCCACCGCAAAGCCGCAGACGGTACAGGGCGGAGGAAAGCAGGAGGACGAACTGCTTCCCGAGGCGGTTTCAATTTGTATCGAAACGGGCGTTGCGTCCATATCGCTGATACAGCGAAAGCTTCGTGTGGGTTACGCACGGGCGGCACGGCTTGTTGATATTATGGAGGAGAAAAAGTATGTCAGCGGCTTTGAGGGAAGCAAGGCGAGAAAGGTGCTTATCACCAAGGCCGAATATGAGCAGGAATTCGGAACAAATGCCGTGATCGGAGGAAGCGACGATGAATAAGGTTGGCGTGGTATCTCTCGGGTGCTCAAAAAATGCGGTGGATACGGAAAAGCTGCTCTGGATGCTGACGTCCTCCGGCTTTGAGATTGTTTCCGATCCCGAACAGGCGGAGATAATAATCGTCAACACCTGCGGATTCATCGTTCCGGCAAAGGAAGAGTCCATCGGAACCATATTCGAAATGGCGCAATATAAAACCGAGGGAAGCTGTGAGCTTTTGATCGTGACCGGCTGCCTTAGTGAGCGCTATCGCAGGGAGCTTGCGGAGGAGATGCCCGAGGTCGATATGTTTTACGGCGTAAGGGAATACGGCAGGCTGGTGAATGAGCTTGCAAAAAGATGCGGCAAACCGGCGCCCGAAGCAGCGTGTGCAAGAAGGATAATGACTACTCCTCCGCACAGGGGCTACCTTCGGGTGGGCGACGGCTGCGACAACCGATGCACCTATTGCGCCATTCCGCTTATCAGAGGCGGCAGGAGCAGCGAACCGATGGAAAAGCTCCTTGACGAAGCAAGATGGATGGCTGAGTCGGGCGTAAAGGAAATAGAGGTGATCGCACAGGATACCACAGGTTACGGCACGGATATATACGGTAAGCCCATGATAACGGAGCTTTTGAAGGCGCTTTGCGATATTGATGGCATAGAGTGGATAAGGCTTCTTTACACTTATCCGAGTACCGTAACGGAAGAGCTAATTGACCTTATGGCCGAAAGCGGGAAGATAGTGAACTATATTGATATGCCGATACAGCATATCAACAGAGAGCTTCTTTTGGCGATGAACCGCCACGGATCAAGGGAGCATATCGAACACATTATAAAATACATACGCAGCAAATCCGAAAAATTTGTGATAAGGACGACGGCGATAGTGGGATTCCCCGGTGAGACCGAGGAGCAGTTTGAAGAATTGCTCGATTTTCTTGAGAAAAATCCGATCGACAGACTGGGGGCGTTTACGTATTCGCCGGAGGACGATACGCCTGCTGCCGAATTTGACGGACAAATCGACGAGGCCGTCAAGGAAGAAAGGCTGGATCGCCTGTACAGACAGCAGCAAAGAATATCGAGGCTTCTCAATGAAAGACGCATAGGCGATACGGAACGGGTAATAGTGGAAGGTATGGACGGTACGACCGCTTTTTGCCGTTCGTATGCGGAGACAGCCGACATTGACGGAAGCATAATCGTCGGTGAAGTTTCGGTTTCGACAAAGGTGGGAGACTTTATAAACGTTCGGCTTACGGGTGCGGACGAATACGATATTTACGGAGAGCAGATATGAATTTACCTAACAAGCTTACAATTTTCAGAATGTGCATGCCGCCGATACTTATAGCGTGCTTTTACCTGCCGTGGGATTTTTGGAACTATATTGCGGCGGGCATATTCGTTTTGGCGTATATAACCGACATAATCGACGGCGCTTATGCAAGAAAGCACAATATCGTCACGGACTTTGGCAAGCTTATGGATCCCATTGCAGATAAGCTGCTGTCCTCCGCCGCACTAATAATGCTGGCGGCGTTTGATATGATGAACCCCGTTGCCGTTTTCATAATAATCGCAAGGGAATTTGTAATAAGCGGCATAAGGCTTGTGGCGGCGGGCAAGGGTACGGTAATAGCGGCGAGCAAGACGGGAAAACTAAAAACCACGCTGCAATGCGTCGCCATTACATGGGTTTTGCTCGGGAATCCGTTTTTCGGAAAGCTCGGTGTTCCGCTTGACGTGATATTCACATGGCTTGCGGTGACGGTGACGATTTTGTCGGGCGTGGAGTATATTGTTAAAAATAAAGCTGCGATAAGCTTTAAGTAAACGGAGATAGTATGATAGCTGAAATTTTATCCATAGGTACGGAGCTGCTGATGGGGCAGATAACCGACACGAATGCACAGTATATAGCGACAAGGCTCGCCCAATACGGCATAAATCACTATTACAATTCAACCGTAGGTGACAACTGGGACAGGCTTTGCGGCACGATAAAAACGGCGTTGGAGAGGTCGGACGTTGTGCTGATGACGGGAGGTCTCGGACCGACCGACGACGATATTTCAAAGGAAGCGGCGGCGGCAGTGATGGACTGTGAGCTGTATCTCGATGAGCGGGCAAAGACCGAAATGGAACAGCGCTTTTCGAGAATGAACAGAAAGATGACCGAAAACAACCTGAAACAGGCATATCTGCCCGTTGGATGCGTGCCGCTTTACAATAAAAACGGTACAGCGCCCGGGTGCATAATAAATAAAAACGACAAAATAATCGTGCTTATGCCCGGACCACCGAAGGAAATGCGCCCGATGCTTGACGAGCAGGTTTTGCCGTATATCGGACAGTGGTGCGATACGACACTGTTTTCCAAGGAGCTTAAAATATTCAACTACGGAGAATCCGCTCTGGCAAGTACGCTGAAGGATATGCTGGACGGACAGACAAACCCGACGATAGCCCCGTATGCCCAGATGGGAGAGGTGCTTTTGAGAGTGACCGCCTCGTGCAGGACTGCGGAGGAAGGCGAACGGATAGTGCGCCCCGTGATAGATGAGATCAAACGCAGGGTTGGGGATTATGTCTACTCGGAGGACGGAGAAACTCTGCAGGCGGTTTGTGCAAGGCTTATAAAGCAAAGCGGCTTAAAACTTGCGGCGGCGGAGAGCTGTACGGGCGGAATGCTGTCGTCCTCACTTATTGATATTGCGGGAAGCTCCGAATGGTTTTTGGAGGGGGCTGTGACGTATTCCAACGAGGCAAAGAACAAAAGGCTCGGCGTGGATATGGCGGTCATTGAAAAGGTTGGGGCGGTCAGCAGGGAGGTTGCGGCGCTCATGGCCGAGGGTATTGCCAAAACCGCAGGGAGCGATATTGGACTTTCCACCACCGGGATAGCGGGACCGGGAGGAGGAACTGCGGAAAAACCCGTGGGACTTGTATATGTGGGACTGTATATAAACGGCAAAACACAGGTGAAGGAGCTGCGGCTGAGCGGAGATAGGTACCGAATAAGGTACAATGCCACACAGCATGCCCTCGATATGCTGCGAAAAGCATTGATGACAGATGACAAATGAAATAAGATGTAGTATAATAAACACAAACTAAACGAGGGGAAAAACCATGGAAAAAGAAAAAGCTTTGGAATCGGCGCTGGCACAAATAGAAAAGCAGTTCGGCAAGGGCGCAATTATGAAACTCGGCGCCGCCGCATCAAATGCGGGAATGCCCGTGATACCCACAGGATGTATCGAGCTCGATGCGGCGCTGGGTATAGGCGGCGTGCCGAAGGGCAGAATAATAGAGATATTCGGGCCTGAGTCATCCGGTAAAACCACCATTGCCCTCCATATAGTGGCGGAGGCGCAGAAGGCGGGTGGAACGGCGGCGTTTATTGATGCCGAGCATGCACTTGATCCTATATACGCCGGCAATCTCGGCGTGAATGTTGACGAACTTTTCGTGTCGCAGCCGGATAACGGCGAACAGGCGCTCGAGATAGCCGAAACGCTTGTAAGAAGCGGAGCAATAGACATCGTGATAATCGACTCCGTTGCCGCACTCGTCCCCAAGGCCGAAATAGAGGGCGATATGGGCGACTCTCACGTGGGACTGCAGGCAAGGCTTATGTCGCAGGCGCTGAGAAAGCTTGCCGGCGTAATCGGAAAGACGAACACGGTGGTGGTGTTCATCAACCAGCTTCGTGAAAAGGTCGGCGTAATGTACGGAAATCCCGAAACCACCACGGGCGGACGCGCACTCAAGTATTACGCATCGGTCAGGCTCGATGTGAGAAAGGTCGATTCAATCAAAAACGGCAACGACGTCGTAGGCAACAGAACGAGGATAAAGGTCGTAAAGAACAAGGTCGCACCGCCGTTCAAGGTTGCGGAGTTCGACATTATCTACGGCGAGGGCGTTTCCAGAGAAGGCTCGCTCATTGACCTTGCGGTGGAAAAGAAAATAATGACCAAATCCGGCTCGTGGTACTCCTACGGCGATATGAGGATAGCCCAGGGCAGAGAAAACGCAAGGCTGTTCTTCAAGGATAATGCGGAGCTTTACGCCGAGGTGGAGGCGAAGGTTCGTCAGGCGCTTAGAGAAGAAGCCGAAAACAGCAGCGCAGGCGGCGCTAAAAATTAAAGGAAATATATTTTATCAGATTCAAGGGTGCTGACAATATGCGCCCTTGACTTTTTTTGCCGCAGGATTTACACTATCATCGAGTAGTTATGTTGGTATGCAATGCATGGATATAGATAATTTTCATCGGAGTGTGCCGTTTTATATACTCGATCGGAATCGATTTGGAGGTTGATAGAAATTGAACTGGGAAATATTGATATACGTTGGCGGCGGAGTTGCTCTGCTGGCTGCCGGGTTGTTCGGCGGTTACTGCTATAGGAGGAACGTTGCCGAGGCAAAGGTTGCAAAGGCCGAAGACGCTGTGCAGAAGATGATTGAGGATGCACAGAAGAGAGCCGAAACGCTGAAGAAGGAAAAGATCCTTGAGGCGAAGGAAGAAGTTTATCGCATAAAGAGCGAAAATGACCGAGAGAACAGGGACCGCAGAAACGAGCTGCAGCGCATGGAGCGCAGATTGCAGCAAAGGGACGAATTGCTCGACAACAAATTTTTGAGCATAGGTCAGAGGGAAGAGGTCCTCAACAAGAAGCTGAAGGAGGCGGAAACACTCGAGGCGAACGTAAAGCAGATGCACGAACGCCAGATGCAGGAGCTTGAGCGGATCTCCGCCATGACTAAGGACGAGGCAAAGGAAATGCTGCTGGGCAACGTCGAGCGTGAGGCGAGACATGAGGCTGCATTGCTGCTTAGGGAGATAGAGGCAAAGACAAAGGAAGAAGCTGACAAAAAGGCACGGAACATCGTATCGCTGGCGATCCAGCGCTGCGCCGCGGACCACGTGGCGGAAACCACTGTTTCCGTCGTACCGCTTCCCAACGATGAGATGAAGGGGCGCATTATCGGTCGAGAGGGCAGGAACATCAGAACTCTTGAAACCGCAACGGGCGTTGATCTCATAATCGACGATACGCCGGAGGCGGTAATACTCTCGGGCTTTGACTCGGTAAGGCGTGAGGTTGCGAGGATCGCCCTTGAAAAGCTGATACTCGACGGACGCATACATCCTGCGAGGATCGAGGAAATGGTCGAAAAGGCCCGCAAGGAGGTTGACACGAAGATACGTGAAGCCGGCGAGCAGGCGGTTTTCGATACGGGCGTACACGGACTGCACCATGAGCTTGTAAAGCTGCTGGGAAGGCTCAGATACCGCACCAGCTACGGTCAGAATGTGCTGAAGCATTCCGTTGAGGTTGCACACCTTGCGGGAATAATGGCTGCAGAGCTTGGCGCAAACGTTTCGCTTGCAAAGCGTGCGGGACTTTTGCACGACATCGGTAAAGCGCTTGACCACGAGATCGAGGGGCCGCATATTCAAATCGGTGCCGACGTTGCGAAGAAATACCGTGAGAATAACCAGGTTATCCACGCTATCATGGCGCACCACGGCGATGTTGAGGCCAATACGGTCGAGGCCGTACTTGTGCAGGCGGCGGATGCGATTTCGGCGGCAAGACCCGGTGCAAGGCGTGAAACACTTGAAAATTACATCAAGCGCCTTGAAAAGATCGAGGACATCGCCAACTCCTTCGAGGGCGTTGACAAATCCTTTGCGATCCAGGCCGGCAGAGAAGTACGCATAATGGTAAAACCCGAGTGTGTAAACGATGCGGCTACCATAATCATGGCGAAGGACATCGTGAAGCGCATCGAGACAGAGCTTGAGTATCCCGGACAGATCAAGGTCAATGTCATCAGGGAAACAAGAGCAGTCGAGTTTGCAAAATAAGTAATAAAGGGGCTGTTTTTACCGTAACGGCAAATCGCGGGTCTTATCGGGACCGCCGGCGAATATACCGTAGGTGGAGACAGCCCTGTCTGTTATTAAAAGTGTCTTGAGGTGTTGTATGTATCCGATTGCCGATGCTCATTGCGATTATCTGTACGGTGCAGTGAACAGAAACTATGATTTTGACAGCCCGAGGGGAGGTCAGGCCATCGCTCTGCCCTATATGAAGGAGGGTAATGTTCGCCTGCAGCTTTATGCCGTGTGGGTGGATTCAAAAATCAAAAAACCCTACCTGCATCAGTGTATGGAAATGGTGGACGCCTATCACGATATGCTGGCAAAGCACGAAGAGCTTTGTGTTTTCGACAGGGATTATGTGCCGGAAAGCGGAAAATATGCGACTGTTCTGACCGTAGAGGGCGGAGAGGCGATCGAGGGCAATATTGCCAACCTGCGTGTCTTGCATAGGCTTGGCGTACGGGCAATGGCGCTGACATGGAATTACACCAACGAGCTGGCACAGCCCGCCATGAGGAAGCACGCAAAGGGACTGACGGCTTTCGGGCGTGATGTGGTTCGGGAGATGTGCCGGCTGAATATGGCTATTGATACGGCGCACCTCAGTGACAGGGGAATAGACGATATACTTGAGCTTACAGATGCGCCGATATTCGCTTCCCACTCCAATTCGAGGAGCGTGTTTGAACACCCGAGGTCGCTTACAGACGAGCATATAAAGGAGATCGCTTCAAGAGGCGGTGTTATCGGGATCAACTTTTTCCATTTACAGCTTACAAAAAGACCGACCGCCTGCATAGACGACATAATCCGGCAAATTGAGCGTGTGGCGGAGGTTGGCGGAATCCGCTCGGTGTGTATCGGTTCGGATTTTGACGGTATGGGAAGCTATCCCGAGGGACTGAGCAATTCCTCGATGCTTCAAAAGCTGCCCAAGCGCCTTGAAAAACTGGGCTATACAGAGGAACAGATTGCGGGAATAGCATACGGCAATCTCGCAGATTACATGAGAAGGTTTGTTTGAAGGGAAAAAGCGTGAAGATAGGTTTAATCAGCGATACACATGGCTTTGCGGCATCAATTATCGGTGCGGTAAACGCAATACCCGATGCCGATGCATGGATACACCTCGGCGACCTTACGTCGGATGCGGATTATCTCCGAAGGCTGACGGGAGTACCTGTTTGTTCTGTGAGCGGAAATTGCGACATGAGCGCAGAAAACACCGAAGCGGTATTTACGTTTGAAAATGTCAGGATATTCGCCTGCCACGGACATAAATACGGTGTGAAGTACGATAATCTCCGCATAAAATACCGTGCATAGAGATGTGCGGCGAGATACTTATAATCAACCCCGGCAGTCCGAGCCTTCCGAGGGGCGGAATGAACAAGACGGTGTGCCTTCTTACGGTAAACGGCAGGGATGTAGTGCCAAGATTCATCAATATTTCAAAGTAGGTACAAAAAGTTTGACAGCAAACTGTTGAAATACGGTGAAAATGATATTATAATTAAATTAACAAAATTATGGAGGTATTTCTTTTATGAAGAAGTTTCGTTGTACTGTATGCGGATACATCCACGAGGGTGACGCCGCTCCCGAAAATTGCCCCGTATGCAAAGTTCCCGCAAGCAAGTTTGAGGAACTGAAGGAAGAGAATATGGTTTGGGCGGCGGAGCACGTTGTCGGCATTGCTAAGGGCGTGGATCCCGAGATCATAGCCGGTCTGCGTGCCAACTTCGAGGGCGAATGCACCGAAGTAGGTATGTACCTTGCAATGAGCCGTGTTGCCGACCGTGAGGGCTATCCCGAGGTTGCCGAGGCATATAAGCGCATTGCTTTCGAGGAAGCGGAGCATGCCGCAAAGTTTGCGGAGCTTCTCGGCGAGTGCGTAACCGACAGCACCAAGAAGAATCTTGAACTGCGTGTTGCTGCGGAATTTGGCGCAACCCAGGGCAAGGTTGACCTTGCAGCCATGGCAAAGAAACAGAATCTCGATGCAATCCACGACACCGTCCACGAGATGGCCCGTGATGAAGCTCGCCACGGCAAAGCATTTAAGGGACTGCTGGACAGGTATTTCAACTGATTTTTGCAAGGAGTAATATTCTATGAAAAAGTTTGAATGCCCCTGTGGTTATGTCTATGATCCGGCTGCAGGTGATCCCGACGGCGGCATTGCACCCGGCACCGCATTTGAAGATATACCCGATGATTGGGTATGCCCAATTTGCGGACTTGGCAAGGATGCGTTTACCGAAGCATAAGTAAACCAAAACCAAAACATGGAGGCGGTATATCCGCCTCCTTTATCGTACTCGCATTTACTCACTCAAGTCTTTTTATTTTATGAATATTCGGGGCATATTAAAAAGAAAAAAGGAAAAACGATTATGCGAAAGAGATTTGCGACGCTGATTTTGATACTGTTTTTAACCGTGCTTATCGGGTGTACGGAGGATAATGGAACCGTTGGGCAAAATGTGTATATCGACGGCATTGACATTTCAGGGCTTTCACGGGCAGAGGCGATTGAAAAGGTACAGGCCGGGGTCCAAAAACGGCTTATTGAATGCACCGTAACGGTTACCAATGACGTGGGTGACAGCGTCGAGTTTACTGCGGACAAGCTTTCGGTGAAAACAGATACGGAGGCGGTTATCGATGAGGCGCTGCAGGGAGGTACCGACCTTTTCGGAGATGAAAACAAAACGCTTGAAACTACGGTTTTGTTCGATACCTCGGGTGATGCGGAGCGCATCGGCGAGCTTGTGAAGGAGCTGAACCGTGAGCCGGAGGATGCAAAGGTTTGCTTCAATGCGGAGGCGGACGGCTATTTCGATTTTTCGGGCGGTACGGAGGGCTTTGAAGTGGATGCGGAGAAGCTTGCCGAAGCAATGGACGGTATGATTGTCGAGGACGGAATAGAGCTTTTTGCGGAGGGCGTAAAGCTGCCGCCCGAATACAGCGTACAGGAGGCAAGGCAGGAGCATACGCTTCTTGCAAAGTTCAGCACATCGTTTAAGGAAGAGCCGTTTAATGCGGAAAATCGGGTTTTCAACATTGTAAAGGCGGCGGAGCTTATAAACGGAAGCTGTATTTTAGCCGGTGAGTCCTTTGATACGAATAAAGTGCTTGGCGACAGGACGGAGGAAAACGGATGGAGGACGGCGCCCGGCATCAGAAACGGGAAATACGAGCAGGAGTACGGCGGAGGAGTGTGCCAGGTATCGACAACGCTGTACAACGCCGCATTATTGGCGAATTTTGAGATAAACGAAAGATATCACCATTCGTGGCCAATGGGCTATATCGAAAAGGGGCGGGATGCGACGATAAGCACCGGAGGCCCCGATCTCATTTTTACAAATACAAGCGGTGCGAGCGCATATATTTTTGCGATTGCGGATGAAACCGACTGCAGCATGACCGTGTGCATCGTGGGAAAGCCCTCATCGGACTATGCTTACATTGAAATAAAGACGGATTGTATTGAAACGATTGCCCAGCCGACCGATGAATACGAGCTTGACAGTGAGCTTCCCGACAACACGAAGAAGCGGGAGCGCAAGGGAAAAGAGGGCTATATAGTCAGAACGTACAGGGAGTTTTACGATGCAAGCGGGCAGCTCCTGGAAAGACAGCTTGTATCGGAGGACAGATACGAGCCGTTTTCGACGCTGTACAGGGTGTCGTCGGATCTGTATTATGCCTCAAAGTAGGGCATTTTTCCGATGTTAATAATATATTCGTTGAACGTTAGCGGGAAATGATGTATAATACGCATTATTGCTTTGAAGGATATTGTTTCAAGGCTGGCTGCATGAAAGGAGCTGCTTCGCCGCTGCGGTTTTAACGGCGGCGGAGATAAGGTGATTTATGAAGAGGGGCAGAAGATACAGAATAAAGCCAAAATTCTTTGTTATTCTGTTTTTGTTGATCGCAGCGGTGGCTGCTGTTGTGCTTTTAGCCAAGGCATGCGACAAAGAGGATGGCGGCACCGTACATGATATAGCCTTCGGCACGGCAACACCCAATGAAACAGAAGGCGCTGTTGTTGTTACGATCGAGCCGACTGAGGAGCCGACGCCAACGCCGATCCTGATACCCGATCCGTATTCGGTTGATTCTACAATGCCCGAGGCTTTCGGACTGCGCTTTGATATGCAGCTTGACGGCGATGATATAGAGGAATACAGTTCCGCATTCAGGACGTATTTTGAGGACGATTTTGTATATGCCTCAGAGGTGAGGGGTATTACCACCTTCAGAGGAAATCACTTCAGGGACGATGCTACCTACGGCACGGCGGGAACGGTCACGAACAAGACGCTTGAGCTTGTATGGACGCAGGAGATCCCCGGAAGCATTGAAAAGGGAACGGGAAGCGGCTCGTGGTTCGGCGTCGGTTGGACGGGACAGCCCTTGATAGTCGAGTGGGATAAAGACACCATAGACATTATGAATATCTATGACTCCAAAAAGGCGAAGGAGGGACTTGTCGAGATAGTCTATGCGACCGAGGCAAGCTATATTTACTTCCTTGACCTTGAGGACGGCTCGTTCACAAGGGATAAGATAAGGGGCGGATGGACGTTCAAGGGCTCGGGTGCGATAGACCCGAGGGGTTATCCCCTTTTGTATGTCGGTGCGGGCGACAGCGGCCCCAACGGAGGTGCGAAAAACTTTATTTTCAGCCTCATCGACGGCACCGAGCTTTACAACTACGGAGGAGGCGACAAATATTCACTGCGCTCTTTCAAGGGCTTTGATGCGGCGACGCTCGTGGATGCGGCGACGGACAGCGTTACTTACGCTTCCGAGACGGGCATAATCTACAGGTTCAGGCTCAACACGAACTTTGACAAAGTGAACGGCACGATAAGCATATCTCCCGACAACATTCTCAAGTGGAGATACACTACCGAGCGCACAAGGACGGGCGGATCTTCCAAATATTGGCTTGGCTTTGAAACGAGTCCGGTATTTTGGCGAAACTATATGTATGTTGCGGATAATGCGGGAAATCTTTTCTGCATCGATGTCAACACGATGAAGGTTATATGGATGCAGGATGTGCTTGATGATACGAACTGCACGCCGATATTCGAGCTTGACAAGGAAACCGGTGAGGCGTTCATCTATATCGGAACGTCGTCGCATTGGACCGCCGACAGCAACGAAATAGCCCGAATACCGTTTTGGAAGATAAACGCCGTAACGGGTGAAATAATTTGGAAGGACGAGGGTTATCGCTGCACGAGGACAAATGTTTCCGGCGGCGTTCAGGCAAGTCCGGCCAATGGCAAAAACAATGTGTCCGACCTTGTGTTTGTATCCTATGCCATGACTGTCGATACCGAAACGATGGGAACGCTCGTTGCATACAGCAAGGAGACCGGCGAGAAGGTATGGGTAAAGCAGCTAAAACGCTACAGCTATTCATCGCCGATAGTCCTGTACGACGACAACGGCGACGGCTATATCGTTACCTTCGACTCGAGCGGAACGGCATACCTGTTCGATGCAAGGACGGGAGAGCTTTACAGTACTTTGGAGCTTGAGGGCAACTTTGAGGGAAGCCCTGCGGCGTTTGGCAACATGATTGTTATCGGTACGCGCGCATCCAAGATATACGGCATCAAATTGAGCTGATCAAAAACATAATAAACAGCGCCGTCTGCATATTTATTACTGCAGGGGCGACCGAAAAGAACAAAACTCTCCTGCTTGATAAACGAAGTGCGGGAGAGTTTTTCATGAGCGCAAAAAGACGTATAGTATCTATAATCGTAACCCTGCTGATTGCCGCCTATCTTGTGCTGATGCCCGATTACTTTGCAAGAAGCATCGGCAAAGATCCGTACAAGGAGTGGTTTGAGCATAAGGAAGAGCCTTTTTCGGGGGTTATAGAGCTTTGGCATATCGTCGGGTTCAAGCCGTATATAGGAAGCCTCGGCGAATGGCTGAAGGGCAGGGCGAAACGGCTCGAAAAAAGGCATTTCGGCGTGTATGTCGAGGTGTCGGCAATGACCGTTGAGGAGTACCGTGAGCGAATACAGCGGAATGAACGGGCGGATATATACTCCTTTCCCGAGGGGCTTATCACCGATGAAAACCTGTACCGATTACCAACCGACGAATTAACCGGCATCGAATATGCCGAAAACTGCAGGGCGGCCGTCGGTCGTGCGCCCGATAGAAGCGTGTGCTATACGTTTTCGGGGTATATGCTTATGCTAAACAATGATTTGCTTAATATGTGCCCGGGAGAACCGCCGGGGGAGGGCGAAAAAGCGGCCGATTGGCTGAGAAATAATGCCGGGAAAATCGACGTTGCCGGTATAAGGTCAAACTCCAGGATTTATTTTCTGGCGGGGAGCGAAAAGGCGGCGGCGGAGCTTGGGCTTGGCTGTGAGTGCGTGGGTTATGAGTTTTTTAAGGCGAATGAGGCGCTTTGTGCGATTGCCGATATACGGACAACCGGGGATATGGAGCGAATAAGCGGAAGCGAGGGCAGATTTTCCGTGCAGACATATCCTATCGGCGAATACACGGATCTTTATCAGTATTTGGGCATTGACAAGGAAGTAAACGAACTGAAACTTGAATACATAATGGAGCTTATAAAGCTGATAACCGAGCCTGACGCTCAGGCTGCGCTGACCCGGATAGGGCTTTTTCCGGCAATAAAGCTTGAGGAAAGACCGACTTTTGAGAGCAAGACGGTACAGAGCCTTTATGATGCGCTCTCGGAATAAATGCTGAATTACCGCTTGTTATATCCATCGTTTTGAAGTACAATAAACTGAGTATTGATGTTCATTGGAGAGTGTATGGAAAAGCTTGAACGGCTCGAAAGAGTGCTTGGCGGCATGAACTTTAAGAAAAACGTACCCATGCGAGACTACACAACATTCAAAATCGGCGGTGAGTGTCTTGCAATGGTTGAGCCTGCATCGGCGCAGGAGGTAATGCTTGCGCTGGAAACGGCGGCGGAGTGCGGTATAGATACGTTTATAATGGGGAACGGCTCCAATCTGCTCGTGAGCGACAGGGGAATAAATAAACTTGTCATACGCATCGCCGAAAGGATGAGCTCGGTGGAAATTTCGGGGAATACCGTTATGGCTCAGGCGGGCGCACTGCTTTCGAGCGTTGCAAAACTATCCGTCAGCCGGGGACTTATGGGACTTGAATGGGCATCGGGCATTCCCGGGAGTATTGGCGGCAGTGTCGCAATGAATGCGGGAGCTTACGGCGGTGAGCTGTCCGACTGCATAAAGCGGGTTGACTTTATAAAAAACGGCAGATTCTATTCCGATGCTGTCGAAAAGGGCGACTTCGGATACAGAAAAAGCTTATACGATTCGCCCGACATAACGGTATGCGGGGTTGGGATGGAACTTTGTCCCGACAACGGCGGTGCGGCGGAGCGCATGAGGGAATATACCGCCATGAGAAGAGCGAAACAGCCGTTGGCGTATCCGAGCGCAGGAAGCACGTTCAAACGCCCCGAGGGATACTATGCCGGAGCGCTTATCGAGGGCGCAGGACTGAAGGGTTTTTCCGTCGGCGGCGCAGAGGTAAGCACCCTGCACGCAGGATTTATAATCAACAAGGGCGGCGCAACGGCGGATGACGTAAAGGATCTTATATTTGAGATACAAAAGCGTGTATTTGAAAAATACGGCGTTATGCTTGAAACGGAAATCAAGTACGTGGGCGAATAAATACTAAAGCAGAATTTGCAAAAGAGGTTTGATATGAGGCTTTTACTGGTTACGGGGCTCTCGGGCGCCGGAAAGTCCAATGTTTTGAGGGTTTTGGAGGATGTGGGATACTATTGCGTGGACAACATCCCTGCAAAGCTGGTGCCGAGTTTTATTGAAACCTGCAAGAGCACGGAGCCGAAAATAGAACGTGCCGCGATAGTCATTGACAGCAGGGAACGTGCGTTCAAGACCGATCCGAACGCAATCAGCAATATCTTCGGAGCGCAGGAGGTTGAGTATCAGATACTGTTCCTCGACTGCAAGGATGACGTGCTGAAGCAGCGCTACAACGAAACGAGGCGGCGTCACCCCGTAAGCACGAATATAGGAGAGGGTATTCGCATAGAGCGTGAGATTTTGCAGCCGCTTCGTGACAGGGCAAATTACGTAATCGACACAAGCCATCTAAAGCCCCTGGAGCTTCACCGTCTTATAGAGCAGATAACCTCCGATGGAACGGAGCTTCCGTTCAGGCTTATTGTGTCGAGCTTCGGATATAAGAGGGGTATTCCTATGGAGGCGGATATTGTGATGGATATGCGCTTTTCGGAAAATCCGTTTTATGTGACTGAGCTGCGGTCGCTTTCTGGGCTGGACAAGCCTGTAAGGGACTTCGTGCTGTCGGACAAGGCGTTTGTCAGCACTCTTGACGATGTTGAAAGGATGCTGAAACGCCTCATCCCGTCGTATAAGCAGCAGGGAAAGCGGAGACTCATGGTTGCGTTTGGCTGCACGGGCGGAAGGCATCGCTCGGTATGTGCGGCATACGAGATGTATAAAAGGATGCAAAACGAGTGCTATACGGTGCTCGAGCACAGGGATTATTCGTCCGAAGCGGAGGATATTGAACAGCGATTCGGATCGGATTGACGGAGGAAATGTTTTGTCGTTTTCATCCAGCGTAAAAGACGAAATAGCGGCGGGAAAGCTTAAGGGAGAGCGCAACAGGCGTGCGCTTCTTGCCGCCGCAACAAACGTCGCCGGCACGATAACCATAGTGTCCGGAGGAATGGGGATAAGGTATATATCCGAAACCTATTCGGTGGGTAAGCTTGTTTCGAAGCTTGCCTGTTCGCTGTATCCCGTGCAGTGCGAGCTTTTTATAAAGGAAACCGAAACGGGCAGGAAAAACAGGAGTGTTATAGCCGACCTGTCGGGAGAGGGATGCGGGGATATAATCAGGCTTTCGGGCTTGATGGACTATGTTGATGATGCGTACAGGGAAAGAATGAAAGAGGAGCTTATATGCGATGCCGAGACGATAAAGTCGTATGTAAAGGGCGCATTTTTGAGTGCCGGATCCGTTTCGAATCCTGAGAAGGCGTATCATCTTGAGATGGTGTGCAGGCATGAGGGGACGGCGCAGTTTCTCTGCGAGCTGCTCGAAAGCCTTGATATTCCGATGAAGTATTTTGAAAGAAGGGGCGCATACGTCGTTTATACAAAGGGTGCGGAAACGATTTTTTCACTGCTTGCATTGATGGAAGCCTCCGATTCCGCTATTAAGTTTGAAAACGCAAGGATGCTGAAAACCGCAAAAAACGACGTTGTCCGCCTCACCAATTACGAAAACGCCAATATGCAAAAGACGGCAAAGGCTTCGGCATGGCAGCTTATCTGCATAGAAAAGATAAGGACGCACATGGGGCTGGAAAAATTGCCGCAGGCTCTGAGGGATGTTGCTGAGGCAAGGATAAACAACGAGGAAGCGTCGCTGAGCGAGCTTGCCGCAATGCTCGACATAGGAAAGTCGGGAGTGAACCACAGACTCAAAAAACTTATAGAAATTGCTGAGGGGATAGACGACTGATGACGGACTTTGTACACCTTCATGTGCATACGCAATACAGCCTGCTTGACGGTGCCGCAAGGATAAAAGACCTGGTGGCAAGGGCTAAGGAGCTTGGCATGAATGCGCTTGCGATAACCGATCACGGCTCGATGTACGGCGTCATAGACTTTTATAAGGAATGCCGCAAGGCGGGTATAAAGCCCATCATCGGCATGGAGGCATATATTGCGCCGAAATCCATGACCGACAGGGAGGGCGTGAGGGAGTATGCCCATTTGGTCCTGCTTGCGAAAAACGATGTCGGCTATCATAACCTCATCGTGCTGTCGTCGCTTGCGTTCACCGAGGGATTTTATTATAAACCGAGAATCGACTACGATTTGCTTGAAAAGCATTGCGAGGGACTTGTCTGTCTGTCAGCATGCCTTGCGGGTGACATTCCGTCGCTTTTGCTCAACGGAAGATACGAAGAAGCGAAGAAGATTGCCGAGCGCCTGAAGCGCATATTCGGCGATGATTTTTATATCGAACTGCAAAATCATGGGCTTCCCGAGCAGCTTGCGGTGCTGCCAAGGTTAAACGATTTGGCGTGCGAGCTTTCGATAAAGACCGTTGCGACGAATGACGTTCATTATGTGCGCAGGGAGGATGCCGTTGCACAGGATATTCTTTTGTGCATACAGACGAACCGCTTTGTCGATGAAGAAAACCGTATGCGAATGAGCGCAGACGAGTTTTACGTTAAATCCGAGAGCGAGATGGAAAAGGCGCTCTTTGAATACAGGGAGTCGCTCAAGACCACTGCCGAAATAGCCGAAAAGTGCGATCTGGAGATTCGCTTCGGGGAAAGGCACCTGCCCAAATACGAGGCGCCGGAGGGCTATGATAACCTTTCCTACCTTACTATGCTCTGCAAAGAGGGTCTTAAAAAGCGAATACCGGATTACGGCGAAACCGAGCTGAAGCGGCTTGAATACGAGCTTTCGGTCATAAGCAATATGGGCTTTGTGGATTACTTCCTGATAGTATGGGACTTTATTGCCTACGCTCGGAGCAAAAACATTCAGGTGGGTCCCGGCAGGGGCAGCGGCGCAGGAAGCATAGTCGCATACACATTGGGAATAACGGGCATAAACCCGATAAAATACAATCTGCTTTTTGAAAGATTTCTTAATCCGGAAAGGATCTCCATGCCGGATATAGACGTTGACTTCTGCTATGAAAGGCGGCAGGAGGTCATAGACTACGTTACCGAAAAGTACGGCAAGGAAAACGTCGCGCAGATAATCACGTTCGGAACGATGGCGGCACGTGGTGCGGTAAAGGATGTCGGCAGGGTGCTGAGAATGCCCTTTGCTTCGGTCGATGCCATTGCAAGGCTGATTCCAAGAACGCCGGACATAACGCTTAAGCGTGCTATGGAGCTTTCGCCGGAGCTTCGGAATATGTATGAAACCGATGAGTCTGTCAAAAAGCTGATAGACCTTTCAATGAAGCTGGAGGGGCTTCAGCGGCACTCCTCAACTCACGCCGCAGGCGTGGTTATATCCGCAAAGCCGATAATGGAGTACGTTCCGCTTCAAAAAAACGATGAATCCGTTACGACACAGTTTCCTATGGGGACGCTCGAGGAGCTTGGTCTGTTAAAGATGGACTTTCTTGGCCTAAGAACGCTGACGGTGATAAGGGATGCGCTGAACTTTATAGGCGAATCGGGACGGGAGGTTCCCGTGCTCGAGGAGCTTGATTACAACGATAAAAACGTATATGAGCTTATTTCGGCGGCGGATACGGACGGAGTGTTTCAGCTTGAATCGGCAGGGATGCGGCGGTTTATGACCCAGCTTAAGCCCGACTGCCTTGAGGATCTGATAGCCGGAATATCGCTTTACCGCCCCGGACCGATGGATCAGATACCCAGATATGTAAGCGGTAAGCACGATCCGTCCACAATCAGATATGCCGACAAGAGGCTTGAGCCGATACTGTCAACCACATACGGCTGCATGGTTTATCAGGAACAGGTAATGCAGATCGTCAGGGATCTCGCCGGATATTCCCTTGGTCGAAGCGACCTTGTGCGTCGTGCCATGTCGAAGAAGAAGGCGGACGTTATGGCGAAGGAAAGGGAATATTTCCTTTACGGCATTGAGGCGGACGGCGTTCCCGGGGCGATAAAAAACGGCGTGCCTAAGGATGTTGCAAACCGCATCTTTGACGAAATGATGGACTTTGCATCCTACGCATTCAATAAATCGCACGCTGCTGCCTATGCGGTGGTTGCGTACAGAACGGCATTTTTGAGAAGGTACTATCCCGTTGAGTTTATGACTGCGCTGATAAACAGCTTCATCGGGGATGCTGAGCAGGTTGCAGGGTATATATACTGCGCCAAGCAGATGGGCATAAGGGTGCTTCCTCCGGATGTCAACAGGAGTATGTCGAGATTTTCGATAGAGTCGGGTTCTATCCGTTTTGGGCTTTGTGCGGTGCGAAACGTCGGCGAAAAGGTCATGGACGAGCTTGTAAACGAACGGAGGAGCTTTGGCAGGTTCAGGGATTTTGCCGATTTTTCCGCAAGATGTGCGGGCCTCAGCAAAAGGATGGTGGAGTGCCTGATAAAGGCGGGCTGCTTCGATTCCATGGGATATAAGCGTTCGCAGCTTCTTGCGGGCTTTGGTGCCATTATGGATATGGAGGCGAGCAACAAGAAAAAGAAGGAAAGCGGACAGCTTTCGCTGTTTGACGTTGCGCCCATAACCTTCGAGGCTCCCGCTGTAAGCATACCCGACATACCCGAATACGACAGCAGGATGCTGCTTGCACTCGAAAAGGAAGTGACGGGAATATATATAAGCGGGCATCCGCTTGCGGAGCTGAATACGGCACTTGCAAATGTTATTCCGATAAACAGCCTCAGCGACAGCGACAATGACGATACCCAGCCGCACTACCGGGAGGGCGATGCGGTCTCAATCGGAGGTATAATTACCTCCATGAAACGCAAAACGACAAAAAGTGGCGACAGGATGATGGGATATGGTATAATAGAGGATATGACCGGAGCGATAGAGATCGTTGCGTTCTGGTCGGTTCTTGAAAAGTACCAGCGCCTGCTCGTTGCCGACAGCATCGTTCGGATAAAAGGAAAACTGAACATCAGGGAGGGACAGCCGAACAGTGTTTTGGTGGACAGCGTTGAGCCGCTGAACGGGAGCGAGGAAGCAAAACGGCTGTATTTGCGCTTTAATGCGGAAAATCAGTCAAAGCGCAGGGAGTGCATCGAGCTTATGAAGCGCTACCCGGGCAACATTCCTGTCGTGCTTTACGATGAAGCCACAGGAAGGACGCAGATATCCGACAAGGCGATGAGCGTGAACGGGGAAGCGGCATTTATTGATGAACTGAAACATAAGCTTGGTGCGGAAAACGTACGGCTTGTAATAAAAAAGAGCTGAGTCGCAAAACCGTGCGATTCAAACGAAAGGATAGGAAATGAAGAGGATCGGTATTTTAACAAGCGGCGGAGATACCCCCGGTATGAATGCGGCCATAAGGGCGGCGTTTAAGGAAGGCAATAACCGTGGCTATACCATGATGGGAATATACCATGGCTACAAGGGGCTGATAGAAGGCCGCATCTCACAAATGACCTGTGAGCAGGTCGAGAACATAATGCACAAGGGCGGCACGGTGCTCAGAACCGCAAGAAGCATGGAGTTTATGAACGATGAGGGCTTTAAAAAGGCTCTTGATATGGCTTCGGCATACAGGCTCGACGGCTTGGTCATTATTGGCGGTGACGGAAGCTTTAAGGGCGCAAAACAGCTTAACGAAAACGGACTGCGTACCGTTGGCGTGCCCGGCACAATTGACAACGATATGGGCTATACCGAATACACAATAGGCTTCGATACCGCTGTAAACACGCTGACGAAAGAGATATACAACATAAGGGATACCATGAGGGCGCATGACCGGGTGGGCGTGATCGAGGTAATGGGCAGAAACTGCGGCGATATAGCGCTCTGGGCGGGGATCGCCGGCGGCGCCGACCTGATACTCGTTCCCGAATGCCCCATGCCGTGGTCGGAGGCGGCAAAAAAACTTCATGAGATGCGCCTGAGGGGAAAGCTGACCTGCATTGTCACGATGGCGGAGGGCGCAGGAAGCGCAAAGGAGTTTTGCGACTACGTGCGCCAAAACAGCGATGTGGATATTAAGGCGATTGTTCCCGGATATATACAAAGGGGCGGCAACCCCTCCGCTTTCGACAGGATTCTGGCATCGAGGCTCGGACAGCGTGCCGTTGAACTGCTTGCCGAGGGAAAGGGTGGAATGGCGGTAGGCATTTGGCGCAACCGTATAATAGACGTTGACATTAACGATGCCGTGAACAAAAAGGACAAGTTTGACAAGAAGCTCTACGATATGAACGAGGTTCTGGCAAGGTTTTAATATGAAAAGGACGCCGCCGATTAAAAAGAACGACGATATCTCGTTGAAAATAGAGGGGATGGGCTCCGAGGGACAGGGCATAGGTCACATTGACGGCTTTGCCGTATTTGTGCCGGGTGCACTTTTGGGCGAGACGGTTGACGTGCATATAATCAAGGTCATGCCAAATTACGCAATAGGCAAGGTTTTGAGCATCTGCGAACCGTCGAAGGACAGAGTAGAACCCGAATGCCCCTGCGCCAACCGATGCGGAGGCTGCACGCTTCAGCACATGAGCTATGCTGCACAGCTTGAGTTCAAGCGGGGGCGTGTGAGGGATGCGTTCAGGCATATCGGCGGTATGCAGGTCGATGTATCGGATATAATCGGCTCCGAAGCTTTTCACAGATACAGGAACAAGGCGAGCTTTCCCTTTGCCGAAATCGACGGAAGGGTTGAGCTTGGCTTCTATGCAAAAAACAGCCACAGACTGATACCGCTTGACGGCTGCATAATACAGGACGAAAAAAGCGTAGCCGTTATGCGTGAGGTACGGGCGTGGGCGAACGAGCATAAAATCTCGGTGTATGACGAGCTGAAGCAAAAGGGCATATTAAGGCATCTTGTTGTAAGATGCGCCTCAAACGGCGATACGATGGCGGCGGTAGTCACAACAGGCGAGCTTCCGCACGCAAGGTCGCTCGTCGAAAGGCTTTCTGCGCTAAAATTCGTAAAATCCGTTATACACAATATCAACAGGAAAAATACGAATGTCATTTTGGGCGATGAATACCGCCTTATATGGGGGAGTGAGTGCATAGAGGAGCGCATTTTGCGGATGCGCTTTGAGGTGAGCGCCGCATCGTTCCTGCAGGTAAACCACAAGCAGACTGAGCGACTGTACAAAAAAGTGCTTGACATGCTTGACCTGAAGGGGACGGAGACCGTTGCCGACATATACTGCGGAATAGGCACAATATCCCTGCTGATTGCAAAGAGGGCAAAGGAGGTCGTCGGTGTGGAGGAGGTTGCTCAAGCGATCGACAATGCCGAGAAAAACGCAGGGCTCAACGGCGTTGAAAACGCTGCATTTGTATGCGGACGTGCGGAAAAGGTGCTGCCAGGGCTTGTGAACGACGGGGGCATGAGGTTTGACGCCGTAGTTATCGACCCGCCGAGAAAGGGCTGTGACGAGAGCGTGCTGAAGGCGATAGCCGACTGCGGCACGAATAAAATCGTATATGTATCCTGCAATCCCGCCACACTCGTAAGGGACATAAAATACCTTTCCGAACATGGCTTCGGAGTGGCGGAAGCAACGCCCGTGGATATGTTCCCGCAGACGGGGCATGTGGAGACGGTATGTCTTTTGTCCAAACTAAAATCGACTCAGCATATTGAAGTTGAGCTGGATATGGACGAGTTGGATTTGACAGCAGCAGAGAAAAAGGCAACCTATGATGAGATCAAGGCGTATGTTCTGGAGCATAGCGGCCTGAAGGTCAGCAGCCTGTATATCGCACAGGTGAAGCAGAAGTGCGGTATCATTGAGCGAGAGAATTACAACAAGCTGAAGTCCAAGGATGCCAAGCAGCCGCAATGCCCTCCTGAGAAGGAAAATGCGATTATGGAAGCATTGAAGCACTTCGGGATGATTTGAGGTGACGAATATGGAGCGCTTGATTTCCTGTGAGTTCAATATGGATACTGCCTGTGTTGAACTGAAATTTGTCGATGGCAGCATGATTTCCATTGACACGATCGCTGTGGAGAATGAAGTAGCTGACAATATGTATCAGAGGTCGGAACTGGACTGGCTCATCTACAACAGGCCGTTGGAGTATGCGCAGCTGGTTCTTGGCGGCGACTTGGCACAATATGTGAACGGCACACCGGAACATCGGTTGATGGATTGAACAAAATAGTCGTAGGACAGCCCACCGGTCAGATGATCGGTGGGCTGTGCTTATTATCGACTACTCAAAGCATCCGTCCATATTTTTTTGTCTTGGATATTTATTCCATCCACATCAACTTGAATAATCGAAATGTTTGATACATTTGTCACTTTCAGTTTTCTTGCGATACATTTTGCAATTTCATCGTAGGACTGATGGTTGTCCAAAGTCACTACTGTGATCTCTTTATTGTCAACATCGATTAAAGTTCTCAATATTCCGTTAATATGTTCATCGTCAGTTCCAAAACCAAATCCAACTATAATAACCCTATCAGAGTTTTTCCATTGTGTATAAGTGTCAACATATTTCATAGACATTTCTATGGAGGTCATCGGTTTTGTGCCACTCTGTGTGAACATCAACGGAACCAAAATATGGTTCTCAGATGTAGTCAATTCGCTTTTTGTCCCAATTCTATTTAGATATGGATCATACCATGTTTCCGTAGAACCATTTAGAAATGCTACCTCTATGCGCAATATGTCGCTGATAAAACGATTGTAATTCGTTGTTGCAACTGCACTAACCTCAAATTTCTTTTCGTCTATCGATTCTTTCAAAACATTGTAGTATCCATGTTTTGCTTCAGGTTTCGCACTGCATGCCATTTTTGTTATATAATCTCTGACATTTAAAAGGAAAATGCAAATTTTACAAAATTTAGCCCAGTCAGTGGAAGGACTGTAAAGATAGTGCCAATTTGCATCAATCAAAGTTTTATAATCTAAAACAACAGCATAAATTGCTTCGATAATCTTCTGAGCAAAACGCAGACATTTTCCAGCGTCCGTAGATATATCGGCTTCTCGCTGATCGAGAAGATACTCCATTCCACTTAATCCAGAAGACGAATAATTCAACTGAATAATTTCACCTATATCGTCAAAAATGTCTATTTCATCGTCTTTTTTCGAAAACAAGCCATCGTTAATCCGCCTGGATAACGTCTCACTCAGCGCACCAACAAGTAGTTGAATGATTGACAGCAATATTTTACCGAATTCGACTCGTTGCTCACCAGTCATAATCATTTTATCTTTATAAACCATCAGTAAAGCTGAGAAATAGGAACTGTTAAACAAATCATTTCCTTGTTTGAATTCATCGATAAAAGAAATCATTTGTCCCATATGAACATTATCAAGTTTTCTGCCGATTAGCTTTTCCAAAAGAGCATCAATGTCAATGTTGTCTTTTTTCATCATTGATGCCTCGTTTTTTGCGACTTCATCGAAATTGTTGATTCTCTTAATTATATTTTCACGGTTGTGCTCAACAGTATCTTTGATAATATTTTGAAAAACGGTTTTTCCAAATGAACTAATATTTTTATCTCTGAAACCGTCAGGCAGCCAATATGATGCATATCTCGTTGTATAATCAACATTATCTCGCATTTCTTTGAATGCTTTTTTACTTTCTGTAACATCGTGCCTAAATATGTCCAGAGCAAATTTACCGCCAGATGGTAGTCCGTATCCAACTTCGGCTCCCGCGCCAAAAAGAAAACCATATTTCATAACATATACTCCTCCAATTTACAATAATAGATAAAATCATTCATTGAAATAATTTCTTAGTAGTATTACGCTACTTGAACTGCACCATGCAGCGTTTGAACTACTGCAATCATCGCAGGCAAATTGACACCGAAAATCTCATTCAAATCGTAATTGTTGAACGGTTCCGTGTTGACCATATCAACAAGCTCGACATCGCCGTTTTCTCTGACATAGTTGATGATTGTACGCACAAACTCCTGCTGCTGAGAGTTCAGCAGGTTTCCGCTGAGATATTCACCGAATTTTACATTGACAGCTTCCTGACTTAGGCCAATCAGGCTGCGGACAAATGCCGCCAAATTGCCGATATCGGTTGCCTCATCGTATTCTGCTTTTGTTCCAAGCTCATGCCACAAAATATGTTCAAGTTCCGCCAGGTCAGCATTGGTGATCGGCTCCAAATTATGAATCTTCTTGATTACAGCGCTATCCAGATGCTCTGCCAGATAGTCAATGACCTTCTCACGGTATGTCCGAATGTCAATCATGGTATCTTCAGGCTGGTATTCAGCCTCGTCTACTTCATCGGCAATATCAATGTCAAATTTCTTTTTGCCAGAGCCAACAAGGAACTGCATCAAATCCCGCAGGGAAGAACGATACTTCTCCAAATCCTGAACAGAAGCGGAAGGCCAGAAATCCTCGCTCATCACAGCTTTTAGTTCCGAAGCTTTTTTGAGAACTTGGGGAACAGATGCCTTTTCGGTCAGCAGATACTGTGCGATCAGGCGGATATTTTTCACATGATCAGAAACGCTCTTGATGCCAATGCCAGCCAGCAACGCCTTTTCGATGTGATACATCCGCACATCGAACGCCACACTTAAATGATCTCCGTTCAAACCGCTGTCAAGAAGCGGAGAGATATGCACTTTTGCCTCTTTGACCATAACCGGCGACAGGGATACCCATGTATCAAGATTATAATACTTGTCTACATACTGCATAGCCTCACGCACCTGGATTCGGTTACTGTGCGACTTGATTTTTACGACCATGCCATGCAGCTCTGACTTGATTTGGTCATAGTAGGCGTGAAACCATGCATCTTCCTGGTACTCCAGCTTTTGCAGTTCAAAGAGCATATCAAGCCGAATCTGGAACAGGCGCTGCGACAGCGTAAGCATCTCCTTGCCATCTTTCCCGTCTGGGTGCTCTCCGAAATACTCAAAGTTGCCGCAGTAGTCAAAAATCTGGAATCCGCTCTTGTGCTTTCCGGGGCCATAGATGTTCTCGCACAGTCTGGTGCCTCGGCCGATCATCTGAACAAACTTGATTTTAGACCGCACCTTTTTGAAGAACACCAGATTGAGCACGGCGGGAACATCCACACCGGTATCCAGCATATCAACGGAAACCGCAATGCGGAATTCATCATCTTCTTCAAACTTCAAAACCAGATCGTCGCCATAGTTCACAGAATAGTCCACCAACTGGCAGGTGTTGGCAGAATACTCCGGATACAATTCTTGGAAGCAATCCACGATCATTTGAGCGTGCTTATGGTTGTAGGCGAAAATGATGGTCTTGCCAAGGGTTTCGCCTCCGTCGATACGATAACCCCACTGCATCAGTTCTTCCAGAACTCTGCGGCAGGTTTCCCTGTTGAACAGATATTTGAAGATTTCGTTTCCGGGAATGTTGAAATCCGGGGTGGGAGGATCTTCCTCCATATACTCATCCAGTTGTTCCTTTTCCTCTTCGGTCAGCTCATCATAATCAATACCCTTGGACAGCATCTTGGAAGTGCGGTTGATTACATGATAGCCGACCAAATACTTCTCCTTTACGGCATCCTCCAAGGTATAATCGAAATTGGGAATTCCGGCTTCACAGCCAAAGATCTTATAGGTGTTTGCATCCACCTCATTTTTTGGCGTTGCGGTCAGGCCAACAAGGAAGCTGTCAAAGTATTTGAAAATGGTTCCGTAACGGTTGAAAATGCTGCGGTGTGCCTCGTCAATGATAATCAGGTCAAACCGCCCGGAAGAAAAACGCTTATCCTCTGCATCTATGTAATTGATCATGGTCTGGTATGTACAGAACATTAGCCGGGCATTGAAATCCTTCTCGCCGCCGGCGGACAGCTCGCAGACACTCATATTCGGCATCAGCTTTGCGAAGTTGCGCTTTGCCTGATTAACCAGAGATGTACGATCTGCAAGGAATAGGACATTCTTAACCCAATTATTGCGGGTAAGCACATCGACCATAGAGATCGCCACACGGGTTTTTCCGGTGCCGGTAGCCATAACAAGTAGGCCACGGCGGTGCTTGGCGTTCAGCCATTCGCAGATATTGGTGATTGCCATTTTCTGATATGGGCGGTTGGTTATTTCGTCGTTGATGGTAAGATCGGTAATATCACCGCGAGTTCGGCGCTGGAGCATAAGTTCCAGATCCTCCATGGTATGGAATGCCATAACCGGACGATCCGGGTAAATTCCGTCAATGATCTTTGTGCTGTAGCCATTGGTGTAATAGAGGACAGGTTTATAGCCGTACACCTTCTTCATGCACTCGCCGTACAAATCCACCTGATGGCGTCCCTTTTCGGGGTCAACGGAGGTTTTCTTGACCTCGATGATGGCCAGCGGTTTCCCGTCTTTCCCATAAAGAACATAGTCGCAGTACCCTACACCGTGGGCATTGGGCATTCCCTGTACTTCAATTTCAATACCGGCTTTGCCAGGCTGGGCGAGATTTTCCACATCCAGAACATCCCAACCGGCTTCTTTCAGATACAGATCGATGTACAGCCTGCGCGTGGCAGCTTCGCTCATATAGGGCGGCTTTCGATAGGCGGACTCCGTCCCGTTTTCCTTGGAGGAAATCAGGCCGATCAGGTACGACATATTGTCATACGCGAGCTTGGCTTCCTTTTTGCGGACACTTCTGCCATGCTTGGCGTTCATGCCAAGAATACGGACATAGTGGAGGGCGTTTATAGTGTCCGCATCGTTGATATAACCGGTCACGACAGGGCTATCAATCAGTTCAAGCAGAGAGGCTTTGGGTGGCTTTTTCACACTGACTTTGCTGTAAATAAAGTCAACAGCATCCTCCAAAAGCGCCCGGCAAAGCAGCGCCCGGTCGAGATGCGTTTCGGCCTCCTGCGCTTTTATCAGTTTAGAATTCATTTGCCCTAATGTCATAACGGTTGCCTCCTGTATTGTACAAATTGATACTCTGAACTCAGTTTCTCAATCTATTGTCCAAAATATCATGAATAGTATACTGAATCTGATGTTCTAAATCAGGAAAAAGTTTTCTTTCATTTATTCCCACAATATCCAACTGGCGCAATATTTCAGATTTTGCTGCACTTGGAATAATAATTGAAGTCGCCTTCGTGCTTATTTGGGTAGGAGATTCGATTTCTGCAGGGTCAAAGCTGTAGTATATCCTATTTAGGGTTCCTGGGTTGTTACTTACTTCTTTCTGGCGCACTTTCATTCCAAATATAAAAAATGCCCCATCTTGTGCTTCAATTCTTTCATTTGATCTTACCGGCATTACAGCAAAAGCCGGAATTGTGTAGTATTGTAATAGAGATTGTATATTATCCGGCATTAACCGATGTACAACGTTAGCGTACTTTTTCATACTTATCGAAAGTATCTGATCTAACCATAGCTTGTTGGGGTAATGCTCAAATACATAGTCCATGATCAAGTCTACCAAAGGATCGGTTGACCATGAAACCGGTAAATTGGGAAAAATATATACTATTCCGTCTTTGTCAGCTTCTCCAAAAGATTTACATGCAAAAAACAGAGCTACAAGAGGGTTGGTAGTTGTATCCATTAAGCGTGTAGGCAATCCAAAATGCTGAAATTTCACCAATGTTTCAAATCTGTTTTCGAGAAATTCCTTTGGACAGATATGTTGTAGTTCTGTCAAAAGAAGACTTTCTGAATTAAATAAATTCCGCCTGAACAGGCTTGGAGATAAACTCCAGTCCTTGTTTGCCTGACCTCTAAAAAATGTGTAACAGCTAACAGTGCTTGATCTCATGGAAACATGTTCAATGCTATCAAGATGTGCTAAAAATTCAGAAACGGAATTGGCATACACATAAGAACCGTCCATACTCTCACCTCACCCGAAATACTGCTGCATCAAACTGTCAAACAAAGTCTGCGCTTCATCCAATGCCTTCTGCACGACAACTTTTGATTTGTCGATTTGTCTGATAAATGCGGAAAACTCGTTCTGTAACTCCAAAGGGGGTAGCAAAACAGGTAGCGCTTTCAATTGTTTCATATTGATGCTTGCAATACCAGTGGTTTGTTTTGCACACCCAAGAAAATATCTCTTTGCTCTCTGATGTTTCAGATATTCTGCAAAATAGTCTGGAAGGATGTGCGACTCATCAAGACGAACACGGAAAATGTGATTTTGATGAATGCAGTTTTCAAGGGGTGTGCGAATGATGGCACCGCGGCCAAGTTTGTCAGGATCGCCACCCTCTGTCATCAGAACATCATCGGGTAAGAGCCGGTATTGATTTATCTCTTGGTCAGTTGCTTCGATTGTTTTGACTGTGGTCCAATCAATATACCCATCCTTAACATTAGAAACAGCCATATACGGTACTTTTGTCAACTGTTTTCCTGCAATCTTTCTCCCTTTTGTAATACCTGAAACGATATCTGCCATTGTTTCTAAGTGAAGCTCTCGCCATTCCATTGTATTAAGATACATGTCCCCAAACATCTCGACAAATCGAGCTTTGACGAGTTCATCCAGTTTTTGAAGTTCCTGCTCTCTGCTTTTAATAATAGCTTTGGTTTTGTCCAAGATTTCTATTACCTCGTCTTGCTCTTTAAGCGACGAAATAGCCGGAACTTCAATAGAGTCAATATATTTTTTGTTGGTATGTTTTAATCCTGCGCCCTTAAATCCTGCTTCGAGCAATGCCATATTACACAGCAAGAAATAATATAAGTATTTGCACCGTACTGCATTGTTGGGGAGTAGAACAACACAATCTGTCGATGTGGCAAACTTACCATTGTAGTAATGCAATGTTGCATTACCGCCAGTACCCATAATTATAGCTTCACAATTCAGTTGGTAATCGCTGTATCGTTTACCTTCATCTGAACTTGAAGTAAAGAATGAATACGCTCCGCCAATTACAGCTTCACCAGCTTTAATTGCCGACTTTGGAGCATATGCACATAAATCACCAATCTTCATCTCTTCATCCCTACAAATCCGAATTTATAGTCCTAACAGTTTTTCAAGCTCATCCATCGTTTGACCAATTTGCATCTCCAATTCACGCAGATTGGTCATGATTTCAAGCGTGGATGGATACTCAACCGCTTCATACTCGACTTTCTTGTACTTGCTAATGGAAAGATCGTACCCATTATCCACGATTTCCTGCTTCGGAACAAAAAAGCTTTGCTCGGTGCGCTCCCGATCTGCCTCTGCAACCCGGTTATGGAACCGGGCAATAATATCCGGAATGTCGTTTTCTTTGATTTCGGAGCGCTTATCGTCCAGACTGTAGCCATCGGCCTTCATATCGTAGAACCAGACTTTCTCTGTACCGCCGGCATTGGTCTTGGTGAAAATCAAAATAGCAGTGGACACTCCCGCATAAGGCTTGAATACACCGGAAGGCATGGAGATCACAGCCTGCAGCTGCTGGTTCTCCACCAGCTCATGCCGGATCGCCTGATGTGCTTTGGAGGAACCAAAGAGCACACCATCGGGAACGATACAGGCGCAGCGTCCGCCAACCTTCAGCATCTTCGTAAACAGCGCAACAAAGAGCAGCTCGGTTTTTCTGGTCTTACACAGTCCCAGCAGGTCTTTGCTGATTTCTTCCTGGAACACGCTGCCGGTAAAGGGCGGGTTCGCCATGATGAGAGAATACCGATCCCGTTCGGTGTTCTCGCCGGATAGGGAATCCTGATAAGTGATATGCGGATCTTCCACACCGTGGAGCATCATGTTCATAGCGCCGATTCGCAGCATGGACTGGTCGGTATCAAAGCCGGAGAACAGGCCGGATTTGAAATAGCGCATATTCTCGGTTTTCATCAGTTGCTTTTTCTGATGCTCGCTGATATAGGCTGCGCTGGACAGCAGGAAACCGGCGGAACCCATGGCGGGGTCAAGGATGGAATCTTTGAGGGTGGGCTGCATCAGTTCCACCATCATATTGATGATGTGACGAGGGGTGCGGAACTGACCATTTTCTCCGGCGGCAGCGATTTTGCCGAGAAGATATTCGTAAACATCGCCCATGATGTCTTTGTTGTTCATGTCCATGGCATCAATGCCGTCTACGACCTTGGCAAGCACCTTTGCTGTGGGAATCAGGAACACAGTGTCCTTCATGTAGCGGCTGAACGCAGTGTCCTTGCCTTCACCTATGGTCTTGATGAAGGGGAACACGTAGGTCTGAATATTGGTCAGCATTTCCCCGGGTTCAAAGTTGTGGAACACATTCCAACGGAGATTTTTGTATTCCGTTTCTACACGGGGATTCTCGCTGATCACACACATGCCGTCCTGAAACACTTTGTTCTTCAGCGGAACGCCAAGCAGATTTGCATTGGCCTCAGCCTTCAGCTGATTATCATCCAACAGCTTCATAAACATCAGATAGGTAATCTGCTCCAGCACGGTAATGGGGCTTGTGATGCCGCCTGTCCATATCGTATCCCAAATGGAATCGACTTTGTTTTTCATTTCGCCTGTAATCATATCGGAATCCTCCAAGGTTGTTTTTGTATTTCTCTGCCGAGGCAGAAGCTGATGAATTGAAATTGCGCCATATCCAATTTCAGATTATCAGCGTCAAAGGAAGATTTACGCTCTCACGATCTGAGCGCAGATGCTTCCTTTTGCGTTTTCTTCGCACCGGTGGCAAACTGATTTTTTCAGTTTGGGTACCATCGTGTGAAGAAAATTGCAGGTGTCCAGAGGGGTGCATCCCCTTGGCTCTGGGTTTCCAATAGGGGCGAGAAGCATCCCTGTTGGCACATGATTTTGCTTGCAAAGTCTAGTGTGTTATACCTTTGCTTCCGGCTGACGCTGGAA